>Ga0099825_1004814_pt1 | contig 17587 bp, 10 predicted proteins | sample SiratroredBW_FD_76838 | JGI IMG/M metagenome (GOLD analysis project Ga0099825, IMG submission 76838) | Root nodule microbial communities of legume samples collected from California, USA - Siratro red BW | ecosystem: Host-associated > Plants > Roots > Nodule | place: USA: California | collected...
AAAAAAAAAAAACAAAAAAAATAAAAAAAAAAAAAGAAACACAACATAATACAAAACTTATGTGACAATTTTATACAAAGAAAAGCTTGAAAAAGATTTTAAAAAGCGTGAATTTTAGTGCAAAATATCCACCCATTGGAACCCTTTAAGAATTACACTACATGATCTTATTTTTTACTTTTAAAAATATTGTGATTTATTTATAATTTTTTAAAATTATAATTTTTAAAATTATAATTATAATTTTTAAAATGGGGATCCAAATCCAAAAGCTTATGGTTTACGTTGAAATAAACCTATTTGACTTTGAATGTTAAAAGATTGGAAAAAAAAATTTAGGACATCAAACGTACTTTGTCTACGCTTCTAGGAAATGGATTCCTTAGCATCACTTATGAAGACACCTTAAATTGTTTAAAAGTTCAACCTACAATAGAGAAAAGAAATTATGATGACTACCGAATAGATAATATAAACATAAGGATAATCTTGTTATTAACAACTATGATTTATTGACAAATATTATTCAATATATAACTTATGTTTTTAGATTTTAATTATAAAATAAATAAATAAATTCAACTTATAAAATAAAATTTACAATAATTTGTATATTATAATCTAATTATATCTGTAACATATTTTATAATTTAAACAGGTCTGAAAATAAATATTAACTTCTTCTTTTTTTATTCAAAAGAAAGATACTGTTTTTAACAGATATAAATAAAATAAATAAAAACACTAAAAAGAGAATTTCAACCCACAAACCACTCAACCTATCCTATAAAAAAAAAACAACATACTCCTTAAACACAATTCATCCCATTACTCAAATAATATACCACACAATTTGTTACAGTGAAATAAAACCCCATCCGATCCCCTACATCAGAAAAATACATTTTTCAGAAAAGCAAAACAATAGCTAAGGATAGAGTTTTCAATAATCCGGTAAAAATGTAAAAATTTCATATCAAATTAGAAGCATTTTTTCTATGTTTAAGTAAATCAATTTCAGACCTCCAAATGTTCTTTTTAAAATAGTCACGAGTAGTTACATTTCTCAGTTTTTAGAGGATTAACAAAACCTAAACTCATATAACTTTCTATTCTTAATCTAAGTTTTATTTAGTTATATATATTTTTGCCTGTGCTTCTTAGAAATTAATCACATCTTACTTGTCCAATTAACATTGATTGATATTGAAAATATTTTTTAAACCAAAATTTTGAAAAGAATATGTAATTAAGATTAATTATAGAAATAAATTAAATATATTTAACATCTTTAAACTTTATATAAAAATGACTATTTAAATAATATGTCAAGAAATTGATATTACACTAAAGTAATCAAGATAAATTTATTACAGAGTTAAAATTCTTATAATTAAGTAATGAACGACATACTTTAAATTATTTTATTTAAAATTTCATCAAAACTTAACTATTTTCTCTGAATTTAAGTAACATTTAAAATACTCTTTTAACTAAAATTTTTTATTTAACGATTATTTTAAATTACTTAGACTTGCTTGACATATTGGAAACAAATAACTTGACTGCTTTCTTAATTTCCACCTACAATTCACTCTTTTTTTATTTCCTTCTCCCAAATCAAACTAATCCACTTCTTAATTGGGAACAAAATTATTTTGATTAATAGAAGCCAAAAGTGTTAACAGAACAGACAAAAACTATTAAGAAAGTTGTTCAGAAATTAAAAATGAAATTTACAAAAAAACGACACACAATTAACCTTTATTATCATCATCATGGTTGGTGTTACACCATAAAAGCTTCCTTGACCCTCCTCTTTCTTCCCTCTTGTCGATAAAATTCTTGCATATATTCCTTGTACCTATAGTTTCTGTAAATTGGAGGGTGTTCCTCATCTGTCAACTCCTCCATGGGGCCAATAAGTGTTTCATCATTTGGTGCATAAAACAAAGCCAGTGACAGCCGTGGTAGCATCTTGTTAGTCACTGCTCTATGAACTGGACTCTTGTACCTCCCATTAGTCAGTACCTGAGTGTCCGAAAAATAATGTCAATGATAACAACATCAATTACACTTGGCAGAGATCAAAGAGATAAAAAAATTTGTAACAAAATGTTGGACATTGAAATTGTTTTCTTTATTAGACGAAGAGTGATCTTATATAAGTGTTTAGAAAAATTTAAAGAGAAAATATCGAAAAGATTAAATAAAAATAAGATAAAAATTTAATTTATAAAAGAAAATAACATCACTTTCTACTTAAAATTTTAATATTAAGTAATCTTAGGACTAGGTTTGTAAGTTTTTTTTTTTATATTTCTCAATTTTATCATTTTTATTCTAGATGAGATTGAGATTCCTAAAACTAAATACGTGTAAATACCTAGTATTTCATAAAGAAATCGTTATAATAGTTTGTTAGGGTTCATAATGATGAAACCCATGATACACACCTGCATCTGATCAGCCAGAATGATGACCAAGGCACCAGGGACTGGATCAACTGCCACCCAATTCTCATCATGCTTAACTTGCAAGCCGGGGACGCCATCCAACTGCTGCAGTATAGTAAGTCCAGTGATGTCATTGTGCTCATTCAATCCCATGGTGAGCTCTGGTTCAGAACATGGTGGATAGTAATTTGCTTGTGAATAAAAATTAGGCTTCTCCCCTAACCTTTTCACCAAGGCATTCTCCTTTAGACCCAGTCCTTTGGACATCAAACCCAAAACCCTATTCATGAGACTGCCTATCTCCCTTGCATATGCAGTGAAGACATCTCTAAATCCAATCCAAGAAATTAAAAAACTGGAATGATTTATGGATCAAAACTACATTTGTTTCTTGGCTTTCACAACCATCAATTCACTTCATAAAATTAACACCAGTACTATGTAACAAGTTCAAATCAGTTAGGAATTAACTAAATTCTAAGACCAAAATCACTGTTAGTTAGAAAAGTTAAGATTTAATATATTGATCTTGATAGTAAGGATTCAAAACAACAAATACTATTCGAGATCAATGAGAAATTTGTGAAAGATGATTTATTTTTATAAAAAATTTGAAATGTTTTATTATAGCATACATGGTTTAGATAAGAAATTAATTTTTTTTTATAAATTTATTAAATTAATTTGATAATTTAAAGTTGAATAATTTTAAATTTTACTTCTAAGAAAATAAGAATTTAAAAAAAATTATGCTTTTATGTTTTATATTTATATCTCTTTCCTTAGTACTGTCTCCTACACATGAATTTATTATATGAAACTCATATGAGACATCATTAACTGGGTCAACTGGGCATTAGCAAATCAACCTCAAGTAAGATACTGTCAACTCGATTGAGTTTGAAATGTTGTTAGCTCAAAATCGTCTTTTATGTAAGCTGAAGTTTCTTTCAAATTGAAAATGATTATTTTCAATCGACATTATCAAATTTATCTTTTTACAAATATAAGTTACTATTATTTCTCAATCAATGTTTGTCAAATTTTCTTAGTCAACACTAACATCAATAATGTTTTTCTTATCAACGTAAAACACATTTTTCTTTTGTTTCACATGATAATGATAATAAGTTTTTTTTTTAGTTAATTTCATTCATATTTTTTTTTCAGGCTCACAGCCATTGAATTTATTTTAAGTCAAAATAGGCGAGGATTATTTCTCTATTCATGTTCGCCTCAATTATTTCTTGTGATAATGTTTTTAAGTTCTGTTTCCAATAATGTCAACTAAGAGAAATTTTCAACCAATAGCAAACTCCTAAAAGATAATCGCAATCAATAATATAAAAAAAAAAACATATGTGAACACAAACAATGATAGTCAACGTCGTCAAAAGATAAAAATAAAAATTCAACAAATATGAGTTGAGAAGAATATAGTTGACATTAACAGAAAAATTTCTCCAAAAAATTTAAATCTCAAAGATAAAACACCTGTAACATCTTATTTAGTATTAAACCAAATTTTTATGTTAATGGCAATTAATAAATTTGAAGTAACTACTGGAATAAAATATTTAAGAAATAAATCAATTTAAACGAAAGGAAATTAAAATTGAATAAAAGTCTTGAAATTAATCTATTACCGAAATCCAATTGGGAAACCTTTTTTCGAAGACTTTTTTTTTTTCCTGAAATAATACGAATGGGGAAAAAATTCTGCATGTGCACTGGATATGGCTTTAATTCGTATTTCCTATTGCATAAGGAATTCAGCTTCCAGAGACAGAATTTCCAACTACATCGAAAAAAACAAATCTACCTTGAATTTGGTTCCTATGAACCGAATTCCAAGGAGAGTTTTTGGTTATGTAGGAAACAAGTCTATTGCGGGAATTAAATTTTTTCCCCTCCGTACCATTTCAGGAAGAAAAAAAGTCTTTTTCAAAATCTTATGAGAGATTCGTTGTTCATACCTGTATTGAAGAGGTTTAGCTGGCAAGTGATGGGTGAAATCCTGCGTGGGATGCCAAGGGTGAGAGAAAGTTTGGCTCCACATGTTAATCTTCTTTTGGTCATCACCCTTGAAGTAGTAGTTGAAGATTTTGATTCGTTGGGAGTGATCTTTTGTTTCGTAAATGGCTTTTTCTTCAGGAGGCAGCTCAAAGAAGTGGCTTACAGCAACAGAGACACCTTGGCATAACTCAGGTGGGACTCCATGGTTGATGACCTGAAACATTCCCACTCTTCTGCATGCATCTGAAACAGTTTGCACCAAACTATTTTGGCACTCGTCATTGCCTTTCAGGTCAACAATGGGAACTACACTCACGTGGGAAACCTCTGAAAGGCGTGGCCGATTCTCCTCTGGGAGAATGAAATCGCGAGAAAGACTCAAAACAGTGTTATTTCCGAAACCAAATGGTTTCTTCACTTCCATTCGTCACTTGCGTTTTTAGAATATGCTTCATCCAATAAAGTTCATGAATCAGATCTGTGGGAACTACTACTTATAATTATTTGACTTTTTCGATAAAGATTGCATAGCTAAGTTACAGTTGATTACAGATGTACAGATGTTTAATTTCCATTGGTGTTGTCAGGCTAATCACGCTCACAATACCATGTTTGTTTTTTATTTTTTATTTTAGTTTTAGTTTAATGTAAAAGTTTTATAACATTTATATTTTATAAGTTTTCACTGCAAGAAAAAATTATTTAAAGATATTTTTTAATTATAAAATAAAATAGTTGTTAATTATGATCAAAATAATTATTAAAATAAATTTTGGTTGCTAAATAATTATAAAATAAATAAATGATTACTGACTAATTAAGTCAAGATAATTGATATCTAACATTAAATACTAATATTTTGGTCACTTATACCAGTAGATTCTAAATTAGTTTCTAACTTAATTATATACCAATCTAGAATCTAATAGTATAAGTGACTAAAACCTTAGTAGTTAAAACTTATAATTAGATATCAATCATCTTGATTTAATTGATCATTAAATCCAATCGTTATTTTTATTTCTTAGTTATTTAGCAACCAAAATCTAATTTAATGATTATTTTGGTCATAATTAACAATCATTTTATTTAGTAGCTAAAAATTAATGTTTAAATAGTTTTTTTTCTTATGATGTTTTATTTATTTACATTTAAATATGAATTCAATTTTACAAGATAGAAACTAATTTTTTTTTTTTTTTTCATAATTTAAGATTTTATTTTAAATGTTCTCGTATCACACAATGAAAGCTGTTTTTTAAAAAGGTCTTTATAAAACTTAAAACTTAAGTTTAAAACACTTACTTTAACTCTTTCCATGGAGATGCGTTAAATCACTTTCTTTAATTAATTATGAAACGTGTTTGATATATTATTGTATAAAAGAAGCCAAGTGCATAAGTGGATCAATTGATCAAATGTTTCATGCTGAACCAATGACTTTGTACTGGCATAACATGTAAAGTTGCCACAAGTTACCTTTTTTCTAATTATAAAATACCCCTTTGGTTTACGTACACTAGACACTTCACCGTTGAAAATTTGCAATGCTTCTTAAAAAAAAGCTTTTTTTAATTAAATGGTGTTGTTGGCTTATTTGATTTTGGTTTAATCTCAGAGGCCCTATACCTTCTCTGCTTCTTATTTGGATGAGAAGAATGACTTGTGCGTGCGTTTAATTTACCAATTTGTCTTTCTAGTTTTTATCAACTCAAAACACACACCCCCAAAATTGAGGTTAGGTGATATTTATCACTTTTACATCAAATATTTCATCTTTAGAGTCTAAGTTTAGTTTACATACAATGTAAAACGTCTTTATCTTTACCACACAAACACCACCCTGGACTATGCAGGCTAATTAATGGAAATGGAGCAATTTTATTCTCTAATTACGAAAACGGTACAGATTTATAAATTTTTTTTACACAATTGTGTAAGTTGTATGGCAGTTCAGCAATATTATATAAAGAAGTTGAACCGCAAGTTGACGATTTCAACTGCGTTACATAAGTCATGGAGACAAAGTGACAAATTTAATTACACTAATAAAAGTCGTCCAACAGTCATATGACTTAAACGAAATTTTGTAAACTAATGCATGCAACCGTGCATTTGGATATTTTTTTTATTCTGTGTATTTTTTATAAAAAAAGTCGTACAAAAATGACGTTTGTTTTTTTTTTTTATAATTAAAGTCATGTCACAGTGACACGTCTTTTGTGTAAATTTTGTGATTAAGGTTGTGTCACATGGACACGACATATGTGTATTTTTTTTTTAACTAAAGTCGTATTTATGTGGGACGACTTCTTTGTGAATTTTACAACCAAAGTCGCTTTAAAGTCGCATGACTTGTGTGTGATTTTGGGTAACCGAGGTCGTGTGAATGTTGTACGACTTCTGTGTAATTTTAAATTTAATATAATTAAAATGTGTGCTTATGGCACGAATAGAACACTACAATATTATGCGTGCTTGTTGCACGAATAGAACAATCACACCTCTGTAGTGAAGAGTTGGCTAAAAAAAAAGAGTTGTCTCAAAAAATAGTGAATGATAATAGTAAATTTATTTCACAATTTTATGTTTTCAAATGTAATAAATAAAATATTGGGTAAGGAAATGAAAATGAAAAATATATTATTAAATTGCATAATGTTTTTACAAATGAACCTAACTTATTGCCGATGTGGGCAATTACTTCTATTGTGTCCTTCATTCCTACAATAAGAACATTTTTTGGTTTGTTGATTGGTTCATCCATTTCATTATGGATTCGTGCAGTTGTTGGTCTTCCATATGTTTTATGTCTCATATGAAGATCTGGAATGAAATTTGGTTCACTATAAGTAGACCACTATTCCTCATTCTGTAGTGGATGAAACGATATCTAATAACCCTTGTAAATATTCCGGAGATTATAAATTGGATCAACAAATATCGATAAATTGAAGTGACAATAGGAACAAACTAAAATGACATGAGGACAAGGTAGTTTGAGAGCTTGAAACTCCCCACAGTCACACCATCGTTCATTCAATTTCACTTTAAAGGACATAGGTCGGCGTCGAAGATGGAGAGAGGCGATCTCCTGAACATCAAATTTTGTATTATCTTGATTAAATCTCTGGACATGACATGTGGAAGATTGTTATTGATTTTTCCTCAGTGAAGCAACAATATCTTCAGGAAATTGATGATCACTTGCTATCATAAATGCTACCTTGGTACCTCACTCAACAAACCATGAATTTGTTTTTTGAAAGGTTGTCTTAACAAGAGCCCAAATGGGTAAGGAACATGCTCCCTTCAAGATAGAATTCATGCATTCAGCTAGATTAGTTGTCATATGGCTATACTGTTTACAGCCGTCATAAGCTTGAGTCCACTTTTCTAGTGGTATGCAATCTATCCACGAAGTTGCCTGACAGAATTATGCTCGCAATGCAGATAACTTGGCTTGAAGTTTGGGTTGTTTCATTTCATAACCTGACATATAATTCGGTACTTAAATTACAAAAATCAATAAAATTAGGTCATACATGTATAAAAAGGAAGTGAAGTGATATACATACCCATATTAATTAGTTGTCTTTTAAACTCTGCATTTTAAAACTTCTTATTGAAGTTTGATGCAATGTGGAGGATGGAAAACACTGATTGCAACTCATGTGCTTCCCAAGCAATCTCTAGAGATTGCAATGCTGATAGTATGGTTGAGCCTTTGTCAATTATGAGGCAGACATTTGGTTGGGGTGTGACATGTGCATGCAATAACTGAAAGAACCATATCATGGCCTCCTTTGTTTCTTCTTCAACAATTGCGAAAGCCAATGAAAATATGCTGCGGTTCCCATTTTGACTAATTGCGGTTGACAAAGTTCCATGATATTTGCTAGTTAAAAAGGTTCCATTAACTTGGACAATGGGCTTGCAATAATTAAACCAGCAATACAAGATTTAAAAGCCCAGAAGACACGTTCTAATATGTAACAAGAGTTGTCTTGTAGACCATTAACAACAACCAATCGAGTGATATACTATACAATTGTTCCTGGAAGACTTTGTTATAAAGCTTGAAACTATATGGGAAGATAATTATATGAGTCTTCCCAGTCACCGAAGGTAAGAGCCTTTTGCTTTGCTATCCAAGCTTTTCTGTACATGACACTATAACCATACCGATTTTTGATTCCTACAATCAAACTTTTCACTAGGATTAAGAGATTTGTCCTTATGGAATTGACCACGATTGATGCAATTTGGTGTGAATCGAGGTTGACATAATCGTGTGACATTACAGTTGAGAGACAACTGTGAGGTGCTTCAATTCGTTTGATCAGCCATTGGTCTCTAATTTTAGACTAAGATGCTCGAAGTCGTCATTGATAACTGTTGTTATAGTGAATGTATCTAACAAGATATCTGTCTGTGTTTGATTTGACATCCACAAATTTGTACCCTTGCTGAATGTGGAACTGTTTGATTGCAAATACGTTGAGTCATTGGAATTGAAACACATGTGCTTCTCAAACTCATATTACATATTTGTTGTTGTGGTATTGAACTAATATGGATGAATTGTGTTTACAGGCACATCATCTTCCATGACCATGACATCAGGATCTTCAATCTTTGAGCTGAAATCAATTATGATGTCTCAGATAATTGATTCTTTCTTTGACATTCTAGAACTGTCAACACCGTAAAAATGATCCATAAAATTTGTGATGGAGAAAGTATTCACTACAAGAAAAAACTAATTTTCCTACGGATATTTACCCACCAAATTATTTTGGTATGTAAAATTTATTTTACCAACTGAATTGTCCGTAGGTAACGTTATCAGAGACAAAAATAAATGAGAAGCGCGGAAGCTAATTGAGAAGAAACATTACCCACAGAGAGAGATTGGTGGGAAATAAAAAGCAATGGGTAATATTAAAATATCCATAAGTAAAATTAAAATAATATTATAAAAAATTTAAAAATCTTAATACTTTGTTTCTGATGTTCACACTCTCACATGAATCTCGTAAGCTTCTCTTTTCCCCAATATCAAACAAGTTTCCAAATTTCCATTGATTTTGAAATTAAAAATCTTGAATAGGTCTTCCAATATCCAGAAATTTCCATTGATTTCCAAATCAAAAGCAGAATCTTGCATTGCTTCCTCAATATCAAACCCTAGTTCTCATTGAGCATTTGTTTTTCTTTACTTTCGAAGACATTTGGAGCTAACCCTATCGTTGAAGGTGGTATTGACATTCGGTGATTTTAGGTTTTCGTTTTTCTTCATCTTTCTCTTTTCGTCATGAGCTTACCGGCGACAAGTTCACTCTCAGGTTGGCGTCATCAGTGATTGAACATGAAGTTACAAATATGAAAAGGGAGAAGAAAAATAAAAGAAAGATTGGGTCATTATGTATTTAGGGTTTTATTTTTGTTGCAGGTGTTACATTATCCTTTATTTTTGTTTGAGTAATTTAGGAACATGAATCCAGGACTGACATTTTATTGTAGTTTTAAAATTGCAGGATGTTGCTTTGAAGGTTTCAAAGAATTTGGGAATTTTATCACATCTATATATATATATATATATCATTACTTCTTCCTGTTTCTTTTGTTTCATTTTTGCTCCCAAACCAGCACAAAGTTAGATCTCTCTCCCTTTTCTCTATGCCATTCCCCACAGCTGGGAAGGGTGTTTTGGAACCAGAGTTTGACCGGTGGGGTGATAATTTATCACTAAGTCGCTAGCTTTTTCAGGATGGGTAAGTGCAAGGGTTGTGGAAAGCTAGGAAGAATGGGGCCAACAAATGGGTCTATGAGTGCTTATGAATTTTTTTTATGTTGTCTCTTTTTGGGATTGTATATTTCGCAAATACTCCTATAGAGCTGAGAGGGTGTACTGGTTAGTAGGCAGAAGATAACCTTAGTACCAATCTTGATACTTCAACTAAATAAAGTATAGTAGCATAACTGTTTAGGGGAAGAGGAGGGAAATTATATGCAGAAAAATGTATACAACTCTGAAGAGATTCTCTTGAAGGATAGGAGTTCACCAAAGTTTTTTTGAGTATTTATATAGATGAGAGTTCTACGGATAACATGGCATGGCATGTAATAAAGGGCAACATGTTGGAAAGGCAAAAGGGAAGCTAGTGAAAGATGAGTTGGATCGTCTTAAACAGGCTTAAAAGAAAAAGAGGCGCTTGGAAAAAGCTTTAGTTGCTTCTGCTACCATCATTTCTGAACTTGAGAAAAAGAAGCAGAAAAAGAAAGAGGAGTAACAAAGACTTGATGAAGAGGGTGCTGCAATTGTTAAAGCTGTGGATTTGCATGTTTTACTCGGTGAAGATTTAGACGATACCTGTAAGGTAGCTGTAAATGACACTGGATGCAAGAGTTGGAATTATAGTCATAAACTTGAGCTCTTCACGGGTGGAAAAAGAGCTTGTTTTCCTGATCTAGATTGTAGTGGTACATGGTCTGTTTCCTTTGAAAATGACAAGCGGTCTTTCACATACGGGCCTCTTGAGAAGAATGTGTATGAACCCTTGTATGAAGAAGTGGGGTAGGGCTCTACTGGATTCTCTATTGATTATACAGTAGCACAAGTTGTTAAATCATTCCAGATTTCAATGGATGCAAATGAAGCAAGAATTCTCTTCTAATGGTAAAGCTGAAATCGCATTGTTTGTGCCATTGTTGGTGCTGGATGAAATCTTTTCTGACACTTTACTGGATATTGTCTTTTGTACATCATCATACAATTTGTGCTTGTCAACTACATTCTGTTTCAGTTGTGACTGAACTGCTCTATGTCTATATTTTCTTATGATTTTAATTAACTGCGTGCATAGCTGCTAATATTCCAAAAAAAAAATTGTGACAAGTTGAATTTGTTTAGAATTGAATATCATAGTGGTGAAGTTGCAGATGTAGAGGATCAATTTGATATTTTGATTGATCATCAAGGCATCTTTTCAGTTGAAAAGTTACTGAATATTTTCTCTCCCGTTTTCTTGTTGTGCTTGCATGTCTTCATCTATATAAACTAGTGTGAAATTTATCAAATATGTTTTGAATAATCGCTAGGTTTTTCTAAACTTGGTGTAATTATCACTCAAAAAGGAAGACGCCATGGCAATTTTGCAAGGACAACTCCAGGCAAGGACAATTTCACTAATTTTACTGGTTTCATTACTCTCCAAAGTTTGCTTTAATTTTGTCCTATGTTTCCTTTAATGACATTTTTAATACTTCTCATTATACTTCTGCTCATAAATTTCTTACATTATGCGTAGCTTGGACCATCAAACAATAACTTGCAAAGACATTATGATTGGACATGGCCAATTTGGTGCAAATGTTGCACACCTTTTTAAATTATTGTGGTATAATTATTAATTTAAACCTCGCTACAAACTTCTCCACCTATATGTCAAAATATTATTAGTTAAAGACCTCAACAGTTATTATACTCGGAGGGTGCTTGTAACATTCTTATTCAAGACAAAAATTGAATTCACTTATTTCAGATAATGATAGAATGAATACTTATGCATGTGTAGTATGCTAACATGTATTGGATATATAAAAGTAATATAAAATCATTCACATTCTTCACTTAATAACTTAAATTTGTTTTATTGGTTCATTACATTATTGTTTTAAACAATATATTGAAAGCACATTAAAATCTTTTGTACGTTATAAAATGCACATTAAGAATGAGGTATGTGAATCCTTTCTGGTGATATATGTACATATATGTATATATGTATATATTTGGACTCTAATATAATTTTTGTATTCACAGTTTGTTTTCTAGTATTTTAAGTTTTTGTATTTTACAAAATTGAAAACTTTTGATCAAAATTTTTTCCTTTAATACGTGAGCTCTGGATTGCAAGTAAGGAATCGAGGAAGTAAATCAAGAAATTGTATGAATATCTACAGCATAGATATTAAGATCATATCAAAATGATACAAGTCCTACTGAGAAGCCTATCTCCATTCCCCAAACACACTCCTTTGACCATAGAATGAATTAGACCTATACCATGACATTGTCTAGTGGCGATTGTATATATGTCATATAAACTATTTCTTGTTTTTTGTCTGTCATAAGCTCAATCCCAGTATTTAATTTTGGTCTTGAAGAAATTATTGCTTGATGAAGTTATAGTGTAAATTCCCTTTCTTGGGTTAAGAGTGCAATCGTGGGAACAATGGTTATTAATTTTGTCTTCTGAACGATATGCCTTTTTGGTTGGAGAATGATTTCATATTTTGATTATAATTTATTGTTTAGACTTATGAGCTCATCTTAAAATGTCATTGTATATAATTAGGATTTTAATATTGTTAGAATTTAAGAAAATAAATAATTTTTATTATAAAAATAATTAATAAGACTAATAGCTTTCAAGTTTTAGAAAAAAAAAACATTAAAAGAATTAATGGATAATATTTACTGAATGGAGCTGGTGAGAAATACCTATTGGAGTTGGTGGATATTACTCACGGACTGGAGTTGGTGGGTATTACCTACGGACTAGAGTTGGTTGATATTACCTACGGACTGCAATTGGTGGGTATTATCCACGACTTTAATTACTCACGAACTCAATATTTGTAGGTAAATTACCTACGCCCAGATTACCTACGAATTTTTATCCGTAGGTAATATGTGGGTAATATTGATTTACCCACAAATTTTTGCTATTACCTACGGATTTCAATGGTGGGTAAAATCGTTTTTTTTTGTAGTGATTTCAGTAAGAATACTTTTATATGGAATGGAAAGGAATAAAATGTTATCTGAAATGATTTAAACGAGCACTATAGTGACATGAATGAGCACTATGATTTTGTTGATGCACTTATGTATGGTATAAATTTAGGGTACGAAAGAAAATTAAAAAAAAATAAATTGGACAGAAGTCGTGACACACGACTCCTTCGTCCAAAATTGCATTGAAGTCGTGGCACATGTACACGACTTTTAATGAACCCCTTTTGCCTCTCTTTTCTTCTTCACACGGTCGTGGGTCCCTACGTTGACTCCCATTCACAGTGTCACTCAATTGTGAATCTCACGCGTGCTTTTGCAAGTTAATTGTTCATAAATTTTTGGCATTGGACTGTGTAGCAGAGTGCTAGGCAGTAGCAGTAGCATGATTGTGAATAGTAAGTAGTGAATTATGAATCCAGGTACACTTATTTCACTAATACATTTTGGCTTCATCGGTGCATTATTTGAATTCAAACTTCAGTGCATGTTTTTTAATTCAATTCAAATGCAAAGCTTCTTTATTTAAATCACTTAAGGGATTCTCCTTCACTTCACATTTCTATTCACGGTTCCATCACTTCATCCTTCTCATTCACGATTTCAGCATTCGAAGGTTCCAGTGCACTTGACGTTTCACTTCACGATTCACTTCACCGTTCTTCAGAGCATCTTGACCAGTTCAGTTCTTCAGAGCATCTTGACTAGTTTAGTTCTTCAGAGCATATTCACTAGTTCAGTTCTTCAGAACATCTTCACCAATTCAAGTTACATTTGTGATTAATATGTATCATCTCTAAGGTGAGGTTCAAAATTTTCATTGAATGTATCTGCATAGGTTATTGTGATATCATTATAACTGTGTTGAATCTATTGGACGTGGAGAGTGTTGAACCTTGGTGTGGATAAATTGTTCCATAGTTGTTTAGAAACTAATTTTGTCCATAATTAATTTAAAAGAATTATTAATCATAAATGATTGTATTTATTACAGGATCTTAAACAGACCTAAATTAGAAGGTTAAAAGCCTCTTTAAATGCACTGTGCTTTCAGTTATTTTTTTAATATGATTAATTTTTTATTTGAATAATTTGTTATACTGTATTTGAAAACTTGTTGGGATTAAAAGAAGTAAAGAATAAACTTGTTGGGAAGAGTCTCATAGACTTTGGGATGAATTGTTGCTTGAGTTAATGATGGTAAAGACAGTGATGTAGTTTGTGTTTACTATTTTTGGTGAAGTAAGAACCATGTTGTTTGTGAGAGTGAGAGTGTGATGGGTGATGAGGATGAAACGTGGGTGTCGTCTTTTTGTTCCATCTTTCTTTCACGTTATTGCTCCTTTTTTCCATCAAATTAAAAACTACCTTTTTTATATTAATGTTAAAAGAAGTAAAGAATGAATTTTAATTTAACAATTTTAATTCAATATAAACATTACTTAGAAAAACAAATTTTAAAATTTATTATTAAGTGATTATATTTTTAAGAAATTATCAAACAATTTTGTTGATTATATTCCATAATTATTATTTTTCTTTTTGTTTCTGTTACTACATTTCAAAAAATAAAATGTATACATACATTTGAAAATTCTATTTATGTTAATTAAAATGAAAGACCTACTTTTTTGTTTTTTAATATAATATATTTAAAAACAAAAAATAAATTAATCAAGTAACAACATTACCTGTTACCAACAAATATTAGTGTTATTAATTTACAATTTAATTAATTGATTTCATAATTTAATTTTTATTTTGTAAATTTGTTATTTAATGAAATATTTTTTTAATTAATTTTATTAATCATTTAATCAAAACGTGTATTTTTTATTCTGTGTATGCATGCAACCGTCCATTTAATCCAAATGGACCACTATTGTCAACACCCAATTTCGTCCGAATAAAAATGTTTCTAATAATTTCAAAAAAAAATTAATCATTTAGTAAACTTTGATTTTTGTTTGTATTCTCTCTTATTTTTTAAAAAATGATGAAAAATGTATTTATTTTATTGTCTTTCTCTATTTATTTTCATTTTTCTTTTAAAATAAAAATAACGAAATACAAAAAAATTGTTGTCTGGTCAAGGCTACCACCTTTTGGGTCAGCTCTCTCCTCTTTTCACACCCCCTTTTACTCCTATAAGCACCTCCAAATCATTTCATGACCCCTCGTACACTGCTCCACCATTCTCACTTAGAAAAAGCTGTTGTGTCTCCTGCAACGGGCATAACTGCACCATACACCATGCAAAAGTGCTTTTTGGTCCCCCTGCAAAAAATGATCCCAAGGTCTAAAAGGCGGGGAATGTCCCCTGATAAATGAAAAAAGCATGTTGCCTCCCACTTGTTTTTTCGGATATAGGGAAAGGGCACAAGCTCAGAACACAGGAGAAATATATTAGGAGAAGAGAGAAGAGAATCACAAGAAATTGCAAGAAAACAGAGTATCAGAATCAACAAATTACAAGAGAAAAGAAACAAGTATGAATTGGATGATCTGATGTTGTATGCTATTTTTTGTTTTGATGAATCTCCACGAATGTCATATTTTGTTTATTTTGCTGCCTCATTTTGGTTTATGCATCCACGTATCCATCTAACTCTTCTTCACGTAAATCCCCCTGCATTTCTCTGCATAAAACAAACCCAACACCCTCGCCACACCATCCATATCACTACCATCGGTGGCCATCGTAAGCCTCACAAACCCTCTTAATTGCCGCCATCATCTCCATTACACCCTTAAGCCTTAATACCTCACCATATCCCCATTGTGTAACATTATATGCGAAGACGGCTCCTTCACCTTAACCACGCTCCTTCCCTCCTCTTCACCATGCCACCAACAACCAAAATAAACCTAGCCACAGACCAAACACACCCTACCCCCTATGCGAAGAACGAAGCCACCATTTACACCCTTATCACTTCACAAGCCTCTGTCTTAGCTTCTCATCCACTCCAAACAACCTCCCAAACCTCCTCCACCAAAACCGACAACCACCCTCTTCTCTCTCTCCTGCCAGCAATCTCCTCTCGACTCCTCCAGATAAAAATCACTCTACCACATTCTCCACTCTCTCAACCCCACCATTCCCTGGCGCACCCTCTACCCCGACAACCTCTGTCTCTCCGCCCCACACGGCGTCGTTTGCGACTACCCATGCACCTCCAAATTTGCATAGCAACCCCCACTACCTCCATTTACAAGCCTACACCGGGACCCACCAGGGTCTGAGTGCCCCTCTATGCTGATGGCCCCTCCATCACCGTCGTCAGCATCACCTGCGCCTCCCGTTGTCGTCACAAAACCCTTCACCAAATCACATCCCCCATCTTTGGTTGGTCACTGCCATCGCGGCTGCCGTCACCGGCTAGCCATCATCGTCATGTCTGCCCATCTAGCCAAGCGACAACCTCCCTAAGGGTTACCACTTCAAGAGTGGTACCATACCCTTGTACCCTCACCTTTGCCATCTAACCCTAATTCAAATTTAGAGTAACACTTTGAGTGGAATGGGTTTGGGCCATTTGAGTGCCTATCTTTAAAAAATAATAATAACAACAATAATGGAAGAGAGGGCAGCGTGAATAGGCAAGAAAAGGGGTTGGAAGTGTTTGAAATTCAGAGTGTCATATGCATAACAATTGGGCTGGAAGTTTTGGACAAATATTTTATACCCCCTCTCTCTTTATTTTTGCATGTTTAGCATCTTGGTGTGTTTCGTCAGCCCACCACCATTTCTTTCTTTTACATTGATACATACACCACATGCATGCCGCCATTTCTTTTACGTAATTTCCTTCCATTGTCTCATCTTTTCAAATATGAATTTTATACTAAAGTTTAAAAAAAATATATATTTTTCTCGTGCCTCGTTTTGAAATATTTTTCAACTAAATTCCTAAATAGTTGTTTGCGTTATGCAAGATTTAATTCAAAAATTTTTAATTTCATTTGAAATATCAAAGGGCCATACGTGTCAAGCTGTCATAATCGGGGCCACGACGGGGACGGCGAATAAAAAATAATTTTCATTTAATTTTCAAAACAGAGGAGTCACCACTATAGTTTATTAGGAAAAACTATGGAAACCCAAAAACAAGATAAGACAAGTTTGCGAAAACGGATTTCGAGTCCGAGAGTCGGTTACGTGTGAGGAAGGTGTTAGCACCCCCACAACGCCCGTCCTAAGACGGTACCTTTAATTAAATAAGTAGTCTGAGTGTGATTTTTTAAAACACTTATTTTTCCAAGAAAGAGATTAAGATAAAACAAACAATACTTTTTTGGTTTTAGGGAG
>Ga0099825_1004815_pt1 | contig 17587 bp, 6 predicted proteins | sample SiratroredBW_FD_76838 | JGI IMG/M metagenome (GOLD analysis project Ga0099825, IMG submission 76838) | Root nodule microbial communities of legume samples collected from California, USA - Siratro red BW | ecosystem: Host-associated > Plants > Roots > Nodule | place: USA: California | collected...
TAGGAAAAGAATAAAAAAGAACTTTTTTTTAACATAAACTTTTAAAAATAAAATATTAGATTTAAAATAATTTAAAAAAATAATTTAAAAATATATATAATATTTTCAAAAAAATAAAAAAAATATTTAATTAACAGTTTTAATAAAATTTTAACAATAAACAAATATAACTTTTTCTTTCAAAAAAACAAGATTAAATGAAATTTCGAAAAAATAAAAAATATCAAACTATCATCAATTAACTTTTAAAATTAGAACTTCTGATCCTGATTTTCCTTTTGAAATACGTAGGACCAAGGTCAATTCTTGTCGGGTTCAAAAAAAATAAAAAAAGAAAGATTTGACTCTGTTATTATTTGTTTTGTTTATTGTTCATTCTTAGAACTGCATTTTTTGTAAAGATATATTCATTTTTAGTTGCTGTAATTATTATTTTTGGGGAAAAATAACATTTTGTAGAACCACACTTATTTCTATTCATTTAATTAAAGGTACCGTCTTAGGACGGGCTTTATGGGTGTTAATACCTTTCCCACACGTAACCGACTCTCGAATCTTGAATCTGGTTCGTAGACATTTTTTATTTTTGGTTTTTCTATAGTTTTTCCATAAAAAGCTATAGTGGCGACTCAATTATCAATTTAAACATTTTAAAAAATAAATAAGTTTGTGATCGCCTCATCGTGATCCCGGTTGTGACAAGTTTCAGAGGAGAAAAGTAAAAGCTTGAAAGAATGTTTATTGCAATGAAGGCTACTCTTGAAGATGCTGAAGAGAAGCAATTCTCAAACAAAGCTACAAAGGATTAGGTGAGAAAGCTAAAAAATGCAGCTTACGAGCTTGACCACATCATGGACGAGTATGTGATAAGTGCCAATTTTAAGTGTTTTATATATGAGAAAGTTTGACTACTTGTGGGTTTAAGTATTCTTTAAAATAATAATTATCTCCAATTTGAGATATTTTGGATTTAAATTTAGGTTTTGAGTCTTGAGTTAAAGAAAATCATTTGATCTAAGTCATTGTGAAATATCATGTATAAAAGAATAAAGAAAATAAAAAGATTAGAAGATTCATGAAGAGAAGAAATAAAAAGTTTAAAATAAAAAAAAACCTAAGTGAAAGGTCACTTAACCTAGGCCCAAAACAAGTTTAAGAGGGCGATTTTAAGTTTTCTGAGAGGGGACCTAGAAACGGAGGCATACGACAGGGACGAAAGCAAAGTACCAATTCTCTTCTTCTCTTGATCTTCCTTTCTTCATTGGGTTGTAATGGCTACCATGGATAGCTAATTCCTCATCTTTGGGATTGAATGTAATCTTTTGAACTCATTTGTATTTTGGTGATTTTAAATATAATATTTAGTTTCTACTCCATTGGTATTCTTCTTTTGATCTTCCTTTCATTGGGTTGTAATGGCCACCATGAGTAGCTAATTCTCTTCATCTTTGGGATTGAATGTAATCTTTTGAACTCATTTGTATTTTGGTGATTTTAAATATAATATTCAGTTCATACTCTATTGGTATTTTCATCTTGCACTTAATGCTAGATTTTATCTTATCAATAGAGTCTTGATCTTGATTCTTGAATTTAACAATAGAGTCTTAGATCTTGATTCTTGAATTTAACAATAGAGTCTTAATCTTGATTCTTGAATTTAACTAGGAAGTACTTTTTGAGTTTTTGACTTAGATGAAAATACTCAATATATTGTAATACTGGAATAGGTTTCAGTGTATTGATTACTATAACAGAGATTTTGACTTAGATGAAAATACTCAATATATTGGAATACTAGGGATAGGTTTCAGTGTATTGATTACTATAACATCTGTTCTAAATGTTGGGTAATTTACTAAATAGCTGAGGGACCAGTTTTTAAGAAATATTACCTTATGAATTTATATAAGAGGAATCGATGTGAATGATTATTATATGTACATCACATAGTTACTAATGTATTTTATTATCAAATCCAAAATATGAATGAGGGAGATAGATGAAGTTCAATTCCAGAGTGCTTCTAGATTGTACAAACTCTATTTTATAATTGCTATTTATTCTTTAACTGTCTTTATAGCTTATTAATTCAAATTATAATCAAACAATCTTAAAATTTTTATTTGGTTAGTGAATTGTGAATTTGAGATTTAATAGAAAAATTGTTCTTTGTGGTATTAAGATTCTTACTTTATAAATCTATATTACTTTTGATTCGGTATACTTAACGAAAAAGATCAACAGTGTGTCTATGAACAATTGCGGCTGGAACAAGAACAAGAAGAAGGAAAAGTCAGGTGTTGTGTATTAGAAATGGTACTAAGCTCTTCCTTATCCTCTTTTCATCCCAAGAATATCTATTTCCAATACAAGATTGCAAAAAGAATGAATTATGAAGAAATAAAACAAAAAGTTAAAAAGATATAAGTTTAAAACAAAAGATTTAATAATTAAAAATAGCCATTAATGAGTCTTTACTTTTAAAATTACCAAAACACTATAAAATAAATAGAATTTTAATATAAAGTATTTCAAAGTTTAAAACATTATAAAAGAAATGCATGTAATCAAATCAGTAAAGACTGTGAACATGACATCCTTTTTAAATTTTCAGCAAACCCAAATGCAAATCACTTCGAAAGGGAAGAAGCAGTCTTGTAAAGTTGAGAGTTTAAATTATACAACAACTTTTTTAAGTTGGAAAGTTAATAGCAAATAATAAAAATGTTCTCAATATAAGAAGTAAAACTCTGTTCTTCTATTTACATAGGAAGTGAGGAACAGGATCCACATTGTATATCTGCACTGCACAAGCACACCAATAATAGTATTCAGAATATAGAGAGATGGGGGATGTGAGCTATTATTGGCCAATCCTCTCCAGTTTCCTTTACACATCGATCCCTTAACTCAGGATCGCAACGATCAATAGTCAATACTTCCAGACTGCTGAGGCTTAGGCTTCTTGGAAGACTCATCAATCTGTAACGGTCATAAATGAATAATTGACGAAGCAAGGGAAGATCTCCAAAGCTTAACTGTTGAAGCAAGAATTCTATATTTGAAACATTATGTAATTTTAAGTTCTTCAAGGCGGTCATATGCTGTAGACCTTCCACCTCTTCGCAACTGTCAATCGTCAAATCCTCAATATAGCTTAGGCATTCCACTTCTGCCCACACATTCAACTTACGACGCCCCCTGATTTTTAATTTCTTGAGACACTGCAACCCTTGCACCAACAACTTAGGACACTCATCAATTTCAAGTGTGGAAAGGCACGGAAACACATTTTTCCCATCTTCACTTGATAACCTTATTAGGCTTGGGAGACTTCTGAGTGATAGATATTCTAGAGCCATGAAACTCACTTCTTCATCGCAGCTCCCCTCCTGCACGAATTTTACACATTCTGCACAATCTATGTTTAGCCTCTTTAGGGAAGGTAGTTTTCCCAATAAGGGAAGTTGTATACAATTTACGCAACCCCACAAAACTACGTAAGTTAAAGAACTGAAAGAAGGACTAGATATCCATTCTGGGAAATGGACACCTTGGTACCCTTCCACTCTCAAACTCTCAAGTGTCTCGCTACAAGGTTCAAGGACTTCAAGAACCTCCCCATATCCTTCTACTTTCCCCTTTATGAATACCTCCCATTTCAATGTCAACTTCCTCAGTTGCTTACTTGACATATTGGCTTCTTTAGCATCATTTACACTTTTCACTCTCTCCAGATATTTGATTTCAAGATCTCTTTTAAGCTTGAGTGGCCCCAGTTCTGCCAAATGGAACCCTGTTTCCTCGCCTACTAAGTATGTGGATAAATTCCTTAAGGAACTTAACTTCCCTACATGAGGTGCCGATACTGATAGCGAGACACAGCCTTCAAGCGACAGTTGTTGCAGGGCTTTTAAGCGTACCAAACTGTCAGGCAGCTTTTGGAGTCTAAGACAATAATCTAATTTGAGTATTTGTAAATTCAGTAATTCACACAGAGATTCTGGAAGAGTTTTTAAGTTACCATAAGAAAGATTCAAGTACCTTAGATGTTTCAAATCACCAATTGCACATGACAATTCTTTCTTTACTCTTAAGTGAAGCAGCCGTAAAGAAAAACATTTCAACACGCCAGGAGATAGTTCCATTTTTGGAGCTATGCAAGTCCTTAAAGACTTCACCTGATGATGCAACTGAGTTGGACGAACCTCCCGTCGATAGTCTGAGAGATGGTGGATTCTTTTTCTTTCAACTAAAGTACCTGTGTCATTGTTGTTTGTGATGCAACAAACCTCCTCTGCAACAAATTGTGCAAGATCATGAACAAGATCATGCATCTTGAACCTCCAAACTTTGCCAAGTTCATCTGTGTCTATATCCTGAAAAAACGATCTCCTATATAATTCATCCCATACATTATCACCAACATCCTCAGCATCTAACCTTCCATCAGAGGAAATGAATCCATTAGTCATCCAAAGTTCAATTAAATATTGCTTCTCTATGCATTCATCTTTGGGAAATATTGCACAATAAGCAAAGCATCGTCTGAGTTCAATTGGTAAGTTCAGGTAACTTAGTGTAAGGACAGGCATTATGGACTTCTCATCCGGTGATAACTCCAAAAGGTTACTTTCCATAATATTTAGCCACTTATCCTTATTTCTGTGAAACCGTAGAAGACCTCCAACTGCCTTTGCTGCCAGAGGCACTCCTCCGCACTTCTTTACTATCTCCCTTCCTATCAACCCAAGCTCTTCTGGTTCTACTTCGTCTGCTCCAAAGGCTTGGTCTTTAAACAATTCCCAGCAATAATCTACGGATAGCTCTGACAATATATGAGGATGTTTTATTGTTCCCATGATTTCTGCAACATTTGAAAAACGAGTGGTGATCAAAACTGAAGCACCCTTTTCCCCACAGTCCAGTACAGATCTCAACATCCGCCAGTTCTCCACCCAATTCTGATTCATAACATCCCACACGTCATCCAAAACAAGCAAATATCTTTTTCCTGAAAACAGCTTTCTAAGTCTTATTTGCATTGCCTCAAGACCCAAATCCTTGCAGACCTTCTCAGATGCAGCTTGGATGATAGCTTTTAACATTCTCTCCAGACCGAAATCTTCAGAAACACATACCCATATTTTTAACTCAAAATCTTTGAGATCCTTGTGATTGAAGATGAGTTTTGCCAGCGTTGTTTTTCCAAGTCCGCCTTGACCCACGATCGGATAGACGGGTAAATTCTCAGCACGAGAAGCAGCACCTGCCAAAAAGTCTACAATTTGTTTTATATCTTTCTCTCTTCCGTAGACTTTTGGTTCAGTGACAAGTGAGAAGGTTTGGCGCCACTCAGGGACTCCACGGGTTTCCTCTTGAACCCTCGAAGTCAAACCAAGGTGGTTCTTTTCTTTAGCAATTTGATCTAATCTCTCACTTACGATCTTCATTCTTTTCGCAATCTTGTAACGGAAATAGATATTCATGGGATGAAAAGAGGACAACGAAGAGCTTAGTACCATTTCTGATACACAACACCTTCCTTCTCCTTCTTCTTGTTCTTGTTCCAGCCGCAATTGTTCATAGACACACTCGTCCAAGATGTCATTAAGCTCGTAAGCTGCATCTTTCAGCTTTCCCACCCAATCCTTTGTAGCTTTGTCTGAGAATTGCTTCTCTTCAGCATATTCAAGAGCAGCCTTGATTGCAGTGAACATGCTCTCAAGCCTTTCCTTTTCTCCACTGAAACCCAGAAATGATCCCAGCTCTGGTGCAGCGAGAAGGGCCAAAATTTCAAGCACACCTTTCAGTACAGCCTCGGTCATCTTGCAGGTTATGACTCACAGGATGAAAATGCGAGAGATTGTATGCTTCAGAAATGGCAATGCAATGATAAGTTTTGGGATTTTGCAAATGGTTGGGAAGTCAACAAGTACCCTCTTAGAAATGTATTTTTGGTATTTTTAATGTTCATTCACATCTGGTTTGATTCGTTGACATTCATAACGATCATGGACATGGTCTACGACACCTCAGACTCTGCTTAATTTGAAATAATTTACTTGCATGAGTTTATTTGCTCATAAATTAATTAATGGAAATTGGTTAAAGTCGCAAGTCTCTCAACCAATTAAGTCGTGGTACTTTATTCTCGCAAGTTTCCACGATTGCTACTTAGAAGTTGCTGCATGCAAGCAACAATATAAATTTCATGCTAGTAACAATATAAATTTCATGCAAGCAACGATATAAAAATTTTATGACGACGTTACACAAATAAATTTCTATACTTTCCATCAATGAATAGTTAGAACTCAAAAATTTTATCTGAACGAACTACTACTAGTTCTTGCAGGCATATATGAAAGAAAAAAAAAAAAAATCATCTACTTTAAACAGACAAATTTCAGGCAGCGTCTTTGCTTCATCTGGTCCGACGGGGCTATAGCTAAGTTCTAACTTAGAACGAGATAAAACCTGTGTCAGTGTGTACAGAATACAAACAACAGGACAAAGATGAGAAACGAATGACTATCGGGACTTAGAGTTCTTATAACCGATTTATATTTTAAAACATGAGCAATGCATTAACACCGTTAGAATGAATGTTAGTTAGTGAAAGTGTTAACAATGAAGAAGATATCTGATTAATGTGTAATTAATTTTGGTTGAATAACAAAAAATGGGGAAGAAAAAGTTTATACATTATCATAAGATAATATTTCACAATCACAATAAATTTACGCAACACACACGAACTCCATAGAGTTATTTTTGTAAACATATATTTACTTGGTATGCCGCGTTTTGATAAAAAAAAAAAAAAGAAAAAAAAAAGACTAAACTATATTCGTACGGATGAAATTCGGTAAGTATATAACGAATTTACTAATTTTACTTTTATTATTTTTATTGTTATTATTGTTCTTACTTTGATTATCATTTTTAATATTATTTTAACATATTTTACTTTATTATTTTATTATTTTTAATATTATTAGTATTATTTATCTTACTTTGATTATTATTTTTAATATTTATCTTAAGTTTATTATTATTATTATTATTGTTATTATTATTATTTTTAGAAACAGCTGAGCATGTTTTCATTAATTGTGAAGTTGCACAAAAAAGTGTGGGACAATGTGAAAGATGGGTTTAAGGTTTAGGATTGTGAATCATTTTTCAAACTTCAAGTTGGTTAGCTTTAATAAATAAATAAGTATAATATGAAAGGAAATGTGGATGACCGTGTGGGAGATTTTGAAACATAGAAATATAATTGTGTTTAGTAATAAAGTAGTAGACTATGTAGAAATATTTAAATTGGTACAACTTAATGCTTGGTCTTACGTCAAGTTTAGAGGGCAGGGATGTATTGTTCATTTTAGAACTAGTATTTTTGCCTATTACGTGTATGGCAATAAGTGGCTATGCTGGAAGGAGGCATGAATATGTTCTTAATAGTGTTTGGTGCAATAATGGTGGTCGCATATATTCTGGTGTGTCTTTAATTAGGTAATTTGAGTTAGTGATAGCATAGGTGTAGGGGTTTGTTTGGCTATGTTTGCATGCAAACAGGTCTGTGTGGATCCAATCCTTGGAGATAGCTGCAGGTAGATTGATGTATTGAGGGAAGATGAATGTAGTTCAACTCTTTCAGTAGTAGAGAAGCATATTCCAAATACAAAAATACTTGAAACATGAAGAACCATGAAGTTAGGATTGACCTTACCCAAAGTTTAGTTGCAGATAGCACTTGCTTAGAATTAGAAGATTTGAACACTGACATTCCTCGCTGTACAGGTTGTCTTGTATTTACCACACTCGTAACTGCAGTGCATGCTTTTATCTGTCCTAGCGTTTGTGAGCAGTTTGGTAGTTTCTGTATGTATTTAGAAAAGTGAAGTGAGGAGACTTGTTGGTTGAGAATTACATTTAATTTTATTAATAGGGCCGGAGCATTCCTTAAGTCTCTCATTTATTTATTTATTTATTTCTTGGTTGTTTAAAAAAAATTAATATTATTTTAGCTATTATTAATAATTTTATTGGCATTAATTTTAAAATCTCATTTTTCATATTATAGGAACTACATGGTAAAGAAATTCTATGATAGACTTAAATATAAATATTTATATATTTATTATAGTATTTTAAAATATACTTTACCATTAAGAATTTAAAAGAAATATCTTCCACATATAAGTATCTCTGTTCACGTGCAATACAACTCATCGCATATCTTAAAACAAAACAAATACCACATAAAAAGAAGGATGAGCTAAATGGTTTTAAAACCTATCATCATAGATTAAACTTCTATCCTAACCAAATTACATACATCAAGCTTTCATAATTCATGTCATACACCATATTACCATTATCACATCTCTATAGTAACTCATATCATACATACAATGACTCGTATACAAATATACTTGACTCTACTTCCGCAAGACTCATGCATTGAAATAGACTATACCTATCATACTACCACTCTATTTGTTCTGATAAGTTCCTATTTAAAACCTCAGATACAATTCCATATGCACAGGGTTAATCCCATATGTCCTATTCCGATAAGCTCATATTCCAAAACTCGGACATAACCATATGAACCTCCTTCGATTCTCATCACTTGGTAATATTCGTCTATATCTATAGGATTCCAATGTACTAGTAGAGTCATTTGATCACATACCCAAACAATATACATCTTAACAATCTCAACACGAGTATTTCTTCTCTTGAAGATACTATGTCTCGATCACCATTCCATATCATACACAAACATTGATACTATATCATAGCATGCATAAACACTCATTCAATTTAATTCAAATTAATCTAACTCATACTTAATAAAATAAGTAATTACTATATCTATTAAAAAACATTCAAACTAGTTTCCCTTATTACTTAAATTCATAAAAGCTCCAAAAATATAGGGATCAACAGGGATAGCCTAACCTGGACTACAAAAGTTCTGATCAATGATCAGAACACATCACTAGAACCCTTACTAATCTTGATGATAGAAACACTATATGTAACTACGATCTAGACTCATGTGGTTAAAAAGACTTCAAAACTGACTCAAAGGGAAAAAGGGTAGAACATGAATGAACTTACTCAATCTAAGATTTTGATAGGACAATCTTGCTCTAATCACCATCACGAGTCTGATAACAAGCTTTGATCGTCAATATGATGACAAATGAGATCTAAACAATCTAGAGAAGATAGAAAACTTTAAAGGAAAAACAATTTTAAAGAGATGGTTATTTTTATTAAAGTAAAACTTATAAGGTATTTCGTTAATAACAATTGGGTGCAAGTGAGAATTAAACTCATGTCCATATGGACTTATCACTACACTCAGATCAACCTAGTCATCATATTATAATTATTATTACTCTTATTATGACTATTGTTATTATTAATATTATTAATAATAATAGTATTAGTAATAATAATATGTTGAGTTTGGTTCAAGAGTAATATTTCTTGGAAGATTTTGAAAGGAAATAGAATTTTATTTTGGAAAGATATATGGCTAGGAGAAGAACTTTAAGGGAAAAATATCTAGAATGTATATAAACTCAGATTAAAAAGGGGTCTAAGATTGGGGAGGCAGGAGAGTGGCATAACCTATGGGTGTCAAATTTTGTAAGGAGATGAAATTGGTTTGAATGGGAAAAACCAAAGCTACAAGAGTTTGTGCAGCAAATTGGAGGGATGCTCTAGATACGAAGGGATAAAGAGGATATGGAATGGGGAGGAAATTTTAGATTACATAGCTAGATCCACATATAGGATGATATGTAAGAAAATCGTAGGGGAGGATGAGGTGTTATATGATAAATTATGGAAAACCAAGGCATTGCCTACTGCTTAGATATGTCCCTGGAGGGCTCTCCAAAATAATATACCAACTTATGATAATATAGAAAGAAGAGGAACGTTGTTTGAAGGATAGCACATGCGTAATGTGCCTGGTAGATGAAGAAACAGGATGTCACTTGTTTCTGACTTGTGGGGTAGCAAGCAAGGTATGATCGTTGTATGATAATTGGTTAAGAATACAATCAGTACATTACAATACTCTTAGCTTTAACTTGAATTATCTAAGTAGAAAAGGAAAGTGTGTGTGGAGTTTGGCGTGGGCGACCATAATTTAGACTTTATGGACATATAGAAATAATGTCTTATTTAGGAACCTAAAACCAGATTCAAGGGAAGCGTTTGTTTTAGTCCAAATTAAAACATGGGCTTGGATAATAAACAGATATAAAAAAACAGGATTCACGCATTTTGATTGGTGTCTTAAACCTGTAATTTGTTTAAAGTATACAACATGAGTATAAATTTGTAAATCAGAGGATGGCTTGACAAAAATTCAAGAAGGTCAGCACAAAATGTGTCAATTATGTACATTTCTAAACTAACAATCTTCTGCAGAAAGTTTGCCTATTATGCTCTTTTCAGGGGACTTATGCAAATGTAACATAGGTCCTGGAAGCGTTGTAAGAGTCTGAAATCTGAGGTATCTACTAGTAATAACAGCAGGTCAGATGAAAGCAAAGAAAAAGGTTCCGTAAATTGTATAGGTGGACTAGGCTGCAGAATAGAAAGAAGGTGCAAGTGTTTCAGGCTGCAGCTGTGGCAAAATCAGGCTGCACTAACCAGGAAAGGAATCAGTCATTAATCTTAATGCAGAAGTGGCATGGATAGGAGATGTTCCAAGAGTGGGGACTATCAAGACTTTATATGCAAAGAGTTTAAGCATCATCATCTGAAGCTGTCCACCATGGCATCATCAGATCAAGCTGTCCACCTGAAACATCATAACCTTTTTAACTGATGAAGAAACATGCAAAGAAATTTAATGATTTAATGTAACTATTGGAGGTTGATAATGAAAGATTACCTAGTTGAATAGTTGTGGAATGCACATATTTTAGTGATAAGAAGGGAGGAGGAGAACACAGTAGAACAATTAATTTTGTGTTATAAGATGAAACAATTATACCACGATCTCTTGTCCAGTCATAGTAATTGTAATTGTAGTGGACGGTTTTTTGAAAATATTTTGACCTAATTGATTATTGGTCTTTAACTCATGTAGATTTTTTGTCTTAAAGACTATGTCTACATATATATTTAAGTATATTATATAAGGATAGAAATCCCTCAAGTATTCTTATTATTAATTTATTTTTTATTATGGACAGAAAGAAGATTCAGAATGAATCAAAATATCCAATCCATCATTCGTTACCCTTTTTCTGTCCAAATTACACGAGGTTCATAAGAGAGCTGGAAACAACCTTAACTCGAGTGAGCATCTCGCACACGCCTGTATGCAACAAAATTAGCCACATAATAAATTAATAACACAAAAATCATCTTAAAACTTCCATTTGACAACTCTGCTTAATTTGGCAGCATACAACTACTGTTGGTAAACTACAACTACACGTGATACCTTAGCTCACAAGCTATCGCTATTGTTGTCAACTATATCATATGGAAAAAACAATACTTAAACATCTCAAGGATCCTAATTACTATATGACCTCATCACCAATGTCATTCATGTAAAGGTTCAACCATAACAGGCTTCTGCTCTTCCTAACATACTCAGCGTCATGGAATGCACCTTTAGCTGTTATGTTAATGAGTTGTTGCCTATGTCTAGAAGTGAGTTTCCCTTCAGAACAAATACTGCTTGTCAGTTAATTGTGTAATACTAAAGTGGAATTGTGGAAGCAAAAATGACAGTCAAGATCAGACATTTGTACAAGTTCACCATAATCCCGCCATCAAAGAAGGGATTCCCTCATCTCCAATAGAATTTCCATGCAAATGAAGTTCCTGTCAATATATTAAACTTCAGGGTAATGAGTTATTTTTTAAGCTGCAGCCAAATATTTTTGTAGAAGATGCAGCAACATTTTGTAATTGTGACAAGATCATACATGTTGAAGGGTTGGCTCTCAATTTTTCTAAGATACGTTTTGGTATTTCAGGTGTTCTGTATGAAAATTCATGAAAACATTGGGTTCTATACAGCACATCTTTTGGTACTGGATAAGATAACTAGATCTAGTGGAAAAGGTGGGAATTCTCAAAGCTATACCAAGAACGTAAAGGAGTGAATGTAATATTGGGCATTTCATCCAAAAGAAAACAAGCATAGTACCCATAACGACTAGTTGCTAGTGCTTTAGCCAATGCATTAGGACCCAAAGCACCACCATAATTACCACTTGAATATAAACAACCATTGATCAGTCAATAACAAAGCCTGCAGGAAATGATGCCAACAATTTTAATGACTCGTTTAAAGAAAAAAATAGTCTAGAATTATATTAGCAAAGGCATCGATAGCTGTTAGCCTGCTACCGCTACCTGTCTACCTTCTTTCACATTATTCGGACATAGAAATAAGACTGTAAATTGAATAGTTCATTACAAATTTTTTATTTTTGAGATATCAGAGTTCAGAAAAATAAACTAAGACTTCACTTGATCCAAACAAAGAGCAGGATTCACAATTGCTCCATCTTCCAGAAGTATGTGAGATGTAGGAAGAATATTATTAATAATGAGAACAAGAACAACATTAACAATAACAATAATGAAGATTATAAATTAATAAAGAAAATAAGGACCTCTGATAGAAATAAATGCTTGAGCCTTTATCTAAATCGTTATAATCTATCATGAGTGGCCAAGAGGTCAATAGATGTCACCCCAGTTCCTAAGTAAAGGTTGAACTTCAACATAAGGTGTATTGTACACTGCCACAGTTAAAACCCAAATGACTCTTGTCTAAGGGAAAAATTTAGAAACAAAAGCATTGTGAAAAAAGTGCGTGGAATCAAATCAGCCTCATGTCTTTAAATTTTCAGAAAACTCGAATCCAAATCATTACTAAACGGAAGAAGCAGTCTTGTTAAGAGTTTAAATTATACAAACACAGGTCTTTTACTTTTTTTAAGTTGGAAATTGGATAACAAATAATAAAATCCTCTAAATATAAGAAGTAAAACATCCACAAACTGCACAGGCAGACCAATAATAATATTCAGAGGGTATAGAGACAGGAAATGTGAGCTATAGACTTATGTGACTTGGGCCGTTTGGAAGAAGCATCACTTTGTAAATTCCTAATGAGAAATTGATACGACTTTCAATTCAAGATATTAAGACATTAGGTTTATGAATTTTATTTCTTATATATTAATCAATTCTTAAATTTTTCTCTAAAATTTTTATTTAATATGGAACTTAAACTCACTTAGATTTCAAAATCCTCAAAACAAGTTCAGCATTGCAAGCCTATCCACAAAACTTTGGACACATCTCCATATTTAATTTCTTGAGAGAGTGTAACCGTTGCAGCCATGTTTCCTCTGCCAAAAAGTTAGAACATTCTTCAATTTCAAGTGTGGAAAGGCACGGAAACAGATTTTTCCATCCTCATTCTAGAGCCATGAAAGTTACTTTACATATTCTGCCCATACTACGTTTAACCTCTTTAGTGAATGTAGTTTTCCCAACAAGGAAAGTTGTATGAAGTTTCTTCAATCCCAGAACACTAAATAAGTTAAATATCTGAAAGAAGAACAAGACATCCATTCTGGGTAACGGGCACCATCGTACCCTTCCACTCTCAAACTCTGTGTCTCGTTACAAGGTTGAAGGACTTCAAGAACCTTCTTATAGTTTCCTTCTAATTTACCCTCTCTGAATCTCCCCCGTGTCAACGTCAGCTTATTCAGTTGCTTACATGACATATTGGCTTCTTCGACATCATTTACACTTTTCACTCTCTCCGTATGTTTAATGTGAAGATCTCTTTTAAGCTTGAGTGGTCCCAGTTCTTCCAAAAGGAACCCTCTTTCCTCGCCAACTAAGTACGTGGATAAATTCCTTAAGAAACTTAACTTCCCTACATAAGGTGACAATCTTGATAGAGACCTGCAGTTTCTAAGTGACAACTCTTGCAGAGCTTTTAAGCGTACCAAACTGTCGGGCAGTTTTTGCAGACTGTAACAATTTCGACATCTTAAAATTCAGTAATTTACATATGGATTCTGGAAGAGTTTGGAACTCACCATAAGAAAGATTCAAGTATCTCAGAAGGAAGTTCGTCAGTTGTTCTGCTATCTACATAAGTTCTTAAAGATTTCACTTGATGCAATCATGCAACTGGGTTGAATGGAGCCACCACCGATAATCTGAGAAATGGTGGATTCTTTTTCTTTCAAATAAAACATGGGCATCATCTTCGTCTGTAATGCAACAAACCTTTTCAGCAACAAATTGTGCAATATCATGAACAAGATCATGCATCTTGAAACTCTTAACTTTTCCAAATTCATCTGTCTCTGTATCCTGAAAAAATATCTCCTATATAATTCATTCCATTCATAATCACCCACATCCTACATAAGATGAAATGAATCCATTAGCCATCCAAAGTTGAATTAAGTATTGCTTGTCTATGCGTGCGTTCATCTTTGGGAAATAAGGCACAATAAGCAAAGCATCATCTGGGTTCAATTGGTAAGTTCAGGTAACTTGGTCTAAGGACAGGCATGTTAGACTTCTCATTTGGTAATAACGTCAAAAACAACAAAAGAAAAAGACATGTAGTATCAATTCTAGTTCAACCCTCCCACATCCCTAACCCTACCTACTTCATCACATTCCCTAGCCAAAAATGATCCAAGCACAAGTATCTATAATGAAAAAGAATGGATCACTGCTAGCCTTAAAAACCGATCAAGAATTTCTTTCCCGTGCGAATCATCTTTCGATAGAGTTTTGTGAAATTAATTAGTCAATCCTTCACACCGTCATTTATTGGCCCGTAGTTCAGGTCTTACAGGTCACCCACAGTTCTTAGCTTGTTTTCTGGCATCTTCAACAATTGCAAGCAGTGCCAATAATGTTGCCATTGTGTAACAATACTGTATTTCAAATTAATAATAATATAGTAAAATAAATTACTTTATAAAATAATTAAATTAATTAATTAATTTTATTTACTATTTTAATACTTCTATATTTAATATATAACATTGTAATATATTAATAATATAATTCTAATAAAAATTCCTCTATATATAAAAATAAATAATAATAATATATTTTTAAACATAAATATTTTATTATATATATAATTGATTATATTTTAAAATTATGTATGTAGTTTTTTTTTTTTTTTAATTGTGACTGTTTAACATGAAACATGAAACAGTTTTTATATTTTTAGTTTTGTTTTACGTATGTCATCTCTCTTACATCCGTATATGTATAAATAGTAAATCACCCTAAATAAACACGGTTAGTATTAAATCTTAACCATATTAGATTTTAAAATATATATACTGAAACATTGATTTTTTTTTAAATATATCTATTTTGTTTATAACAAAATCAATGACAATACAATACTTCTTCAACTTTATATATTATTACTAAATATTTTGAAACTTTTGTTGTGGATTTTTTAAATTCTATATCTAATAATAAATTTTGATACTATTCTAATGAAGGCCAATAAATTTTTGAAAGAATATATTTATCAAATTTAAAAGTGGTTATATGTATCAGGTTGAGTGCTAAAAAATTATGTGATTATGGTGGAAAAAGTTATATGACTTCCTGAGATATTTGAATAAAAAAAAAAGTGATCTTTAGAAGAAAATCAAGATTTCTTCTAGATAAAGGGAATTAGGCAATGTCAAGTCACTCAGCACAAATTCTCTCCTACTCCAAGAAAAAAAAATCATAAAAAAAGATTTTTATTCCTTCAAATCAAACTCTATGTGACATGTTTGAAAACAATTTGGGAACATGAAGAAAGTCAATAAAAATAGAAAAAATCAACAAGAATAAATTACTAAGAGTGTTCAACATTACCATATATTAAGGATGAACTCTTTGTTATAAGTTACTACTCAACCAGCATTGTTGATAGATAGTGGAATTAACAAGGTGAATCATAATGCTAATTAATATTTTCAAAAAGTTAAATATAGGTGTTCAAAGTCACTATTAATAATGAAACATGTGATAGTGTTTCTTGAGACTTTCATCAGGTACAAAATATATTTTAAATATTTTATTATATTTTAAATGTTTTATTTGTAGTTAAATTGAGATAGAATCTATTGAGTGTGAGACACATGATGGAAAAGAACTCCTCTTTTCGAAGAAAGAGAAATGCTAAATATATAATCTATCTAGAAGTGGACTAATGATTATCTCGATAAAAAATAAAAGATTTTTTTGTTGAATAAAAAGAAAAAAAAAAAAGTAAACCTTTACAAGTAAGGAGATGACTCACGTGCACAAGAAATCTAACTAAAATTATTTCACTCTAAAATAAACAAGCTTAGAAATTGTTGAAAATATGTCTAAAATTACTTAAAATATTGATGTATATAGATATATGTTTATACAGAAAACAAAAACAGGTTGTCTTTTTTATAAAAGAAAAACTGCAATTAATATACACAAATGTTTCTAACCGTACCAGGATGCATGACTTCTTTGAATGACATTGTCTTTTTAAAAGAATTGTAATTTTTTTTTAAAAGAAGAATTGTAATAGGAGCGTAATTAAGTGATGTTCCAATCCTTATAAAAAAACTAAATCCCTTTTTCTTATAGTAACAAAACCAAGCTTAAGCGATACTGTAAGCAACTAACCAAAGCCTATACAAATCGACAATAAAACCCAACAGTATACTACCTAGCCAAGAAAAAACACAATGCAAAAGGGCTTAACAAACGAAAAGAACATCAGACTCCTTTCCTAACAATCAAAGACCAAAGCCAATACTAACTGTTATTCATTGATTATTCTAAACATATATACTGGGTCTATTCTCCAAAGAAAAAATGAAGTCTTCATGGTATTTTAGAAGTTTAAATTGAGAAACAATCAAATTGTGAAATAAAGAAACTACAACCTAATAATAAAGACCGAATATACAACAAAGAAATTTGAAAAGTTTTGTAATCATATAAACATCTCTATTTTTTGCAAAATATGTTGTTAAGCAAAGCCTAGGAAAGACATCTTTTCAAAGCTTGGTTTAAAAGAAAACCTATCTTAAAAATTTAGAATATTTTTTTAAAGATTCCTCAATTTATTCAGACATAATTTCAAATGCAAAGCAAAAGAGAAAAAAATATATATCCCAGTATAAGAGAATGAGAATACTTCTTTAAATCAAGATTTTGATGTCTCAATATATAATTATCTTTATAAACATTTTAAAATAGGTGAAAATATATTGTTTTGAATTTTTTTATAAATATTTTTTAATTGATATATTCATCCTCTAATTTAAAATTATATCTCTTAATTTAAGTAAATTAGATTTTATATAAATAACCTAAAAAGAATAGGTGAAGCATTAAGTTGAATAATGTTTTCTCACTTTATATATATATATATATATATATATATATATATATATATATATATATATATATATATATATATATATATATTTTTTTTATTAAAAATATATTAAAAAAAATTAATATA
>Ga0099825_1004816_pt1 | contig 17586 bp, 5 predicted proteins | sample SiratroredBW_FD_76838 | JGI IMG/M metagenome (GOLD analysis project Ga0099825, IMG submission 76838) | Root nodule microbial communities of legume samples collected from California, USA - Siratro red BW | ecosystem: Host-associated > Plants > Roots > Nodule | place: USA: California | collected...
AAAAAAAAAAACAAAAAAAATATATATTACATTATTATAAATAATATATATATATAAATATTATATATATATATATATATATATATATATATATATATATATATTTAAAATCATCTATTAATAAAGTTAGTCAAATATAACAAAAATAATCTACTTCATCTATCAAAAATCTAAAAAGTGAAAAGAGAATGTAATTCATTTAAGACAGTCCCCTTCTTGATCATCATTATTGAAAAAGACACTTTAGTTGAAATTCATTTAAAGACAAATTAACAACTTTAAAAGAATTTCACTTTATATAGGAGATTAAAAAAATTCCCAATAATACATATATAATTTAAATATTCCTCATTACATACTATATGTTCCTTATTTCGATAATCATAATAGAAATTTGTATAACAAGTTTATGAGTTGTATTTGTCCTTCTTAAAATTGTGTTGGAATCATGTTAGAAATAATAGAAATTTATATAATAAGTTGATGAGTTGTATTTGTCCTTCTTAAAATTGTGTTGGAATCATGTTAAAAATGTTAGAACTGCAGATGCCCAAAAAAATATTTTTGAATTGGATACCTTACATATGTCTCTTAGACATAGGGACACACTATCTAATAGGGACATACAGTGTGTCCGAGCTTCATCACAGGTTATAAGAGATATAATTGCCGGTCACCAATTCTATTAGACCTTAGGATATACATCGAAGATAGAATTTTATTAGGACGTCGAGTGTAAACAGTATAAACAGGATGAATTGAGAGCAAATCGATTATTAGAATAAATCTGTGAATTTCCATATCTCTCATCTGTCTCTATTCGCCAATTTGAATTGCTACCACGGTACAAAACGACGTATCACTTCTACATGCAGCAAAATATCAAAGAGGAATCGTCATTTTCCAATAGACAAAATTCATAAACTACACAAGACAAATAAACAACCTCAACCGCTTAAATTTTCAACAATTGGAAACAGTAGAAACACAGTCGTACCAAATAATAAAGAATCGAAACACAAACGAAAACGCCTCGCAGATAGGGTTACCTTTTGTGCGCCTGAACGAACTTCGAATTCTTAGCGTCCTCCTCTGTCAAGAAAACGAGATAGTGAATTACTGAATTACGATTCGATCGTAGAGAAAACACAGTTAAATTCATCAGAAAGAGAGAGAGAGAGTGATTAATGTGCTGATTTACCGGTAAGGCCGAGGGAGAACTTGGTGATTACGGTTCCGGTGACTGCGAATCCAACGAGGAAAGGCCAGTTCCGTTTCCATTCGCGTCTGAAGAAAACGGGCCATGGATCGAACTTTCGCATTTTCTACCTCTTTTTATCGACGCTGCTGTGAATGCAATGCTATTTTCTCAAGCTTGCTTTGTTATTGTAGTCGATGCTACCAAATCGGAGATCTAAAAGGGTTCCTGGTTATACCTTTTGTGAATCCACGTGGATCTAATTCAAATTTAAATGGGCTGCCCAGAGAGAGAAGGCATGGGCTGCTCTGGCTTTTGAGGTCCACACAAGAAGGCAATTCTAGGCAATTGCTTCCTCCACTCCCACATTTGCTCTCTGCACTCCATTAGAATATGATAATGTTCGAAACACCCTTGCCGAAATATTCAAAAGAGAGTGGTGCAGTGGGTGCTGTTAAGTGGTGTGGACGTTTTTCGGCAACTGTGGTGGTGGGTGTTACAAAGAAAGCTTTTCCGACAATGTCATCGTGAGTGGAAGGCAAGTGACTTTTGTTTTCGCATTACGTGGGGGTGTAAAGTGAGTATAAGGTTGTTGTAGTATTCGTATTTTGAAAATGGATTCTGAAAAATGAATTCCAGAATGGGTTGTGAGGTGTGTGAAATGCCTTATGAGAAACATTTTTCATAATACGAAAAACTTTTACGGTTTTTCATAATATAAAAATCTCTTATAGAAAACGTTTTCCATAATACAAAAATCTCTTATGAAAAACGTTTTCCATAATACAAAAATCTCTTATGAAAAATGTTTTCCATAATATAAAACCCTCTTACAAAAAATGTTTTCTATAATCCAAAAACTTCTTATGAAAAATGTTTTTCTTAAGACATCTCACAAACTCCCACAACCCAATTTCTTCCAAAAAAAATGTTTTTCGAAATATCCTAATCTCTTTTGTTTTCGTTAACAAACATATAAATGTTATAGACTACAGAAAGCAAATGTGGCTGCATGAAGCAATTGCCGCAATTCTATTTCTACATTATTTTGATGGTGTTATTTGTTTTAATAAAAGATAAAACTTACAAAGTATAATATATATTATTCTCCAATTAAATATAGGTTTATGTATTTAATAAATACTTAATTAAATTTTAAGTCACTCATAATTATAAATATGGACATTTTTAATTGAATTTCTATTAATTTTTTTTGTTTTTTTAAATATTTAAAAGTTTTATATTTAAAATTGAGTTTTATTATTTAATTTTTTTATTAACTAAAGGACGTAACTGTTATCTTATATTATAACTCTAATGTACTGACTTGTTAAAAAATATAAGATTTTATTAAAAAATATGAAATTCAACATGTTTTCAGTGAAAAAAATAAATTCACTTACAATTTTATATTAATGATGATATTATTTTATATTAATAATAACATCTCACATGTTTTCAGGTGTGAAAGTAAGACAATAGAATAAAATAATAAGGAAATATTTGCTTTAACAAGAAACAGATGACATACAACCAGATGTTAACTACTGATGTGGTTTAATTGTGCGTGGATAAGGATAAAACAAAACTTTTCTTTTTTAAGGACATTTAAGGTATTTTGTCGCATAATTAGATTTTAAGTATCTAAATTTAAGATTTGAAACCTGATAGGAGTCCAGTGCACCCATTTGCATAAGGGAGATTTCGTGTGAGAGGTTGTGGTGGCGAGTGATGGTGGGAGATCGTTGACGGTGGCGAGCGACGGTGGTGAGAGAACCGATGGCAGCGACAATGGTCAAGAATCGATGGCGGCGACAGCAGCTTCGGTGACTACAGCGGATACGACTACAGTGGCGGCGATAGCAGTGGCGAGATTCAAGATATCTGAGATTCAAACTCACTGCTTCTCAACCCTTAATGGAACATGCTAGGCAACGTTTTAGATAAAACCCTAAACATGGAAACCCTAAAAATGACTCTCAGTACCACGCTGAAATGTTTTTTACGTCATTTATCTTGTCCACATCAGTGCCACATAAGATTATAAAGTGGGTGTGTGCCAACTATGATTGTCAAAGTATAACTACTCAAATAATAATTAACTCAATTTAATTGACAAGAGTTCAATTAAAAAATATAAAATGTTAAGTATTTATTAGATCAAACAAATTTAATGGAAAACAATTAAAAATACTTAATTTTAGAAGATTCAAAACTTATTTAAACCTTTAATAAAATATAAATTTCAAATTTAATTTAATTGAAGAACAACACCTATAATATATCACATCATAAGATTTTGTCCTTTAACAAACGAATTTATGTTCAAACAAACCTCATTCTAACCTACAAACATGTGTTTGGAACTATATTTGAAGTTTTCAAAATAAAAAAATTTTCTATTGTTTTAGAGTTTTAGGTTTCAAAATGTTTTATCATGTCAAATGAACTTGAACCTTTCCATTTATTCCTGTAACTTATACGTATACATATGACAAAAAAAAACTATAACTTATTTTATTTATTCCATTTTTGTCGTGAACAAGAAACTAACTTACCTCTAAAATATTGTTATTATATATAAAATATGGGTGGACCATATTTTTTTTTAAATTATTAGTCACAAGTTAATTTATACGCGACATCGAGTCTTTTTCTTAATATATTACCTATCTCATTTATCTCCAGTTCTATCCATAGTAAACTTTCTCAAATTTAAATCTTCTGTCCCAAATCTCTTATTTGTTTAATACTTTCCAAAAAAGTCAATACGTAACCAGAAAAATTTAAATTGGATGAGTAATGAACCAATCTATATGAAAGACACCACTCCACTTTCAAAAAAAAAAAATATTAAGAAAATGAACTAGTAAATCTTACTCTTTCTATATTATTTATCTTCACCGAGCATGTATTTCTAATTCGAGACTTGAATTCCTCGTTTTAAGCAATTATTTACCACTTTTCTCTTACCTTTGGTGTAATTTGAACAGTTTTTTTATTCTTTAAATTTTTAAGCCACTTGGTTTCTTGAGCGTATCAATTAAGCTAATGTAAAATTATAATTATATCTTTTCCCTTTTATGTAAGTAAACTTTATGGTAAACCTGGTAAGATAAACCAGCAACAACATATGACTATGTCAAATAACTCAAGACAACAACAACCAAACAAAAACAAAGCTTATTCTTCTTATTATTATTTTTTTACTTATACAACTACCTACCATTCAAATATACAACCAACAAGAAACTTAATTCTCCATCTTTTACTGTGTCAGCAAGTAATACACTGGTCCCTATCCTTTTTCTCTTTTCTCATTGATTTAAAATGCCAATCTCATATTGAAGTAGTTATAAAATTACCAAGTGGGAAATTCTTCAGGAGTTGACTTTGTGTTAATATTCGTATATATCTTTCGTCTGAATTGAATTTGTTTCTCATTCTCACCCAAACTGAAACCATAAGGATCACAAGTACTGTTCCTACCCCTCATAATGTCCCTTTTCATGAACAAGTTAATTCTCATGAAGCTATTCTCCATCATGAAATCAGCAACCACATGAACATGGCTTCACCTCGTTTCGTCCTCCTTCAGCTCCTCCTTATAGTTTGCTTTCTCTCTTTAGCTTTTGGAGCCACTCTGCCAGAAGATGAAGGTACTAAATTTAAGAAACAAAAAGTATATTTAATTTATAAAAGAATTTTGATAATTTTTTTTGGCACAAGTAAGCTTTAGAGTAGTGGCAAATGAGTATACATTTTTTTTCTACCCACAAAATTATTTGAATTGTTTAATAATCATATTGAATGTAGTGGAAGCTCTGAAAGACATAGGTGAGACACTTGGGAAGAAGGATTGGGATTTCAGTGTTGATCCATGCAGTGGAGAACACAATTGGACATCACATACTAAAGTGAGAGGGACAGAAAATAATGTTACTTGTGATTGCTCTTTTGAGAATGCCACAATCTGCCATGTTACTAACATGTACTTCTCTCACTCTCTTTATTTCTTCAAAGTTTCAATATATTGTTGTCACTAACAAAATCATTAGATGTGTCTTTCAGTTTCAATCAGATTAAATAAAATTCAGTATAATTTTTGGCAAATTCTGACTTGATCTAAAAAAAATCAAATATGTTGATACAGTATTTATTAAGAACTGAAAGTTGAATTAAGTGTTTCAACTAAAATTAAAACTCATCTTAAACACTTGGTTATTCATTTTAAGTCTCAAAAATTTAATATTTTAGATAAAGAGTGTGTTTTTCCACTAATACATAAAACATTTGAACATCTACAAGATCTTCAATTTCTCATGCTAGAATGATGGGAAAAATTCAATATTTCTTGAAAAAAAGTAAATGATTAAGTAATTTGAGTAAATGTCATTTGGAATTGTATTTTGAGTAGGAAGGGGTGGAATTTGTGAAATTCTAAAACATTTTTTTTCAAGCTCCTCTAGAAAAAGCATTTTTGATTGTTCAAATATTTCTTTTCAAATATATTGATCAACAAATCTAAACAAGGGTAACCAAAAATCTTTTACAATATATGTGAATAGAAATAATTCAAAAACCATAACAATAAAAGTTGATAAAGAAAAAAAATACACATTTTTTTATTTAAAACACTACAAGAAAAAAGTTATTTAGAGACTAATATTTAGCTACCAAATGAAATAATTGTTAATTGTGACCAAAATAGTCACCAAATTAAATTTTGGTTGCTAAATAACTAGTAATAATTGAATTTAGTGACCAATTAAGTCAAATAATTGGTATATAAGATTAGATACCAAAGTTTCAGTTACCTATGCCATTAGATTCTAAATTGATATCTAATTAAGTTAGAGACTAATTTAGAATCTATTTTGTAGTTATTTAGCAATCAAAATATATTTTGGTAACTATTTAAGTCACAATTAGTAATCATATCATTTGATAACTAAAAATTAGTCTCTAAATAACTTTTTTCTTGTAGTGAAATTCACATCTAAGCAAGTCTTTAAGTTCATATGTCAGTGTTGATTTTTTTAATTTAAAATTTAAATCAACTTTTGAATTAACTTGTCTATTTACTTTGTATTTTTCTATTTATATTTAAAATTTCACATAAATGAATTGTGTACATTTGGTCCATAGTTTTAACATTTTCTTGAATTAACTTGAAATTAAACACATTTAATTGGCTAAATGAGCATGCAGACTTTTGAAAGTACAAAATCTCAGAGGCACTCTCCCAGCAGCAATGGTTAGATTGCCATACCTTCAAGAAATGTATGATATTCTTTGACTTTTGCTCACTTTAATTCAACTAACAACGTGTTTTGTAATTTTCAATTTTGCATGGCACTGTCTCTCTGTTACAGTGATCTTAGTCGCAATTACCTGAATGGGACAATTCCTATGGAGTGGGGCTCATTGAATCTTGTCCACATGTATACTTTCTTCAGTTTCTCTGTCAATTTTCTCTTCACCAATCAATAAATACACACACAAACAATGCTACTACTCTCTCTGTTTCATAAGAACTGCACTTTAAGATTATTTCTTATTCCCTCAGTTTCACAAATATTGTGATTTAAGGTTGTTTCACAAGAAGCTAATGACGGCAAGATGTTTCATATTTTTTATAGTTCTCTGAGTGCTAATCGACTAACGGGTTCAATTCCACCTGAGCTAGCAAACATCTCCAGTCTCCAAAGTTTGTGAGTTTTTTTTTTTTTTTTTTCTGGTTACCATGCATTGCTTTTAAGCATTTATCACCTCATCTGGATTTAACTTTCGCTTTATGTGAATAGGACCCTTGAATTCAACCAACTCTCTGGAAATCTTCCTAGTGAGCTTGGGAATCTTCCAAATATTCAAAGATTGTATGACATTTATTTTGCTTTCATTTTTTCCATTCAACTTTAGTACTTTGTTTAGGTTGTTCGCTTTCCTTTTTGTTCTAAAATATCAAATGTCAATGCTTATTGATTAGACCTTGGTTTCTCTTGACAATTTATTGCTGTTTTTTTAATACTTTTAGGCTACTTACCTCCAACAATTTTACTGGAGAGTTGCCTGCAACATTTGCAAGACTCACTGCCTTGCAGGAAGTGTAAGCTTCCCAATTTCTTACTTATAATACACTGATTAGTGAATATTAAATTAGTATATATTGTTATTTTAAGTTCCATCTTTAGCTAAAGTATTTTTTTTGTTTATTTGTATCACATTATGCAGTCGACTAGGGGACAACAATTTCTCTGGAAGCATACCTGATTTTATTCAAAGCTGGACAAGTCTCCAGAAACTGTGAGAATTTATCTTTTGTTCTGTTATAGTGGTACCAATGTTATCTGTTCATGATTGTTGAGGAACACAAACCCTTGATCTCAAAGAAAATTTCTTTTGTTATGATATGACAGAGTGATTCAAGGAGCTGGATTAAGTGGGCCAATTCCTTCTGGAATTTCACTACTTGAAAGTGTAACAGACTTGTATGTCTGGTATCTTATGTAGTAAGCGAGGTTTTAAATTTACTTTCATTTTAGTTGTGTTTATCTGTGCTTAAAATGTGATGTGCAGGAGAATTAGTGACATAGACGGATCAGACTATTTTCCTTTTCCCCAACTTAACAATCTGTCAAATTTGGAAATTTTGTGAGTTGATTGTATCAATTAGTACTTTGTGCACATTGTGGGACAATGACTCAGTAAGGCAATGTTTTCAGAACAAGGAAATTACAATTCTGATTTCCTTTTGCTGTCTATCTTACTGTTTCGCAGAATTCTGAGGAGTTGCAATATTAATGGAACCATACCTGAATATCTTGGGACTATGTCTAGTTTACAAACCTTGTAAGTTCTGTTACTCCCATTATGCTTCAGTGCAACTAATTATACCAATGCTTAATATGCTTATGTACAATGTTCTTCTATTACTTTTAAATTTCAATAGTAATTTTATTTTGTACCAATGCTTCAAAAAACATAACTTCAATTTTCCTCGAGTTTATGACATTATAGAATGTTTTCTAAGCTAATTTCCTTCAGCTTAGTCTGGTTGCAATTTTTTTCAGAGACCTCAGTTTTAACAAATTAAGTGGACAAATTCCAAGCAGCTTTGAGTATGGCCTAAGAAAGACAGATTACATGTAAGAAGTTTGTTAATTTCCTTTCTCTTCCTCTAAACTGGGCTGGCATTTTCTGGTAACCAATTAGTGCTGTTCACTTTCATTTAGGAGCAATAGTATGCTTCTACTACAATTTTCACCATGATTCTAGGACTTGAATAAATCACAAATTTTATACATGGTAATTTCTTTATATTCTTTAATTGTAGATATTTAACTGGAAACATCCTCACGGGACCTGTACCTGCATGGGCAGAGAAAGAAAAAAATGTGTAAGTTTTATTTCAATGTTTTTTTTTTATGTTATGATTCCTTAAATTGAATAGTTAATGAGTTCTAAGGGGAAAGAGACTTTATAAGCATGTCATTTGTTGTCTTTTATTCCCTTATAAAATGTGTCTTTCGTCTTTTATCTTCCTTCTCTTTTCTATGTGAAAAATCTAGTCTTGGTTGTATGATTTCTGTTTGTATCAGTACTTGACCATCACCTATGCAGTTGCGATTATTGATCACCAAAAACATTTAAAATGATTAAAACATAAAATTTGATTAGACTTTTCATATACAAATTATAATTCCCTAAATATTTGTTGCAGTTATTTTATATCTTAAAGAATGTTGTGGCACTGGATCTAGATTGTGCATAACTTTGTATTTTTTGAACCAAAAACTAGTATTTTGGGGGAATTTGGAAGAACTTAAGGGGAGCTTAAGGCTCCTTCTGGCTTAGTTCAACAACTTCTCGGAGAACCTCATCAATACACACTCCTTTTAGTTTATTACATCATGTTTCATGCTCAAATATGTCATAACCCTTAATCTGTTAAGAGCTTATCAGACAAGTGCTTGATTAAAGTGTTTACCTGAAGGCACCTTTGAGTTACTATACTAATTGTTATAGATTTCTTTCTAGTTCTCACTCTAAAGAAGTCTATCTGTTTTGCATCTTGTTTGATTTTCTGAATCAAATTTTATAATCTGAACCAGAGATCTTTCGTACAATAACTTTACCATGGAAAACTCAGGGCAGCAGCCATGTCAACGTGGAAATGTGTAAGAATCCTTGCATATGAGAACATTTGTTTGAAACTTAAAGAGCCTATCCGAGTCTTAACCTTCTGTTGTATCCCATAGGAACTTGTTTGCAAGCTCCTCTATGGACAATAGCTCGTAAGTTTGATGTATCTTTTGACATTTCCCTTTCATACGGTCATTTTGAAATTTTATATGATGGGATCATGCTAAATAGCTTTGTCACTTTGGTCATTCTTTCAGAGAATCCGTTTCATGTTTAAAAAGTGTTGCCTGTCCTAAAAGTAAGTTTTACTTTTCTTTATTTATAACAAAATTTTATACACAGATAAATTGTCACTAACCTTTACTTGTTTACCATGTTTGAATGATGTTAACTCTTTAATTAGTAAATATATACCAAATCGAACAAGTAGTAATATTGGAAAGTCCAAGTATCATTTGGCAAGAGATTTGCACAAGTTTAGCCAATATGAAACGTGTTTTAACAATGATTTTTAACACCAATTTTGAAAAGAGTTCATAGCATAAATACAGTCCAATATATATGATAAAAAAAGTTGCTATCACACTTATCAAATACCACATTAAAAAAGCTTACCGTGAAGTTACAAATTGCTAATAACCAAGTTTTCCAAAATACCATGGTGTTAAAACTATAAATTAATAATTTGCATTACGAACCACATAAAAGGTCACAATAGTACAAATAGAACTTTGGAATTTTGATGATCTATAATCACAATTGACTCTTTCTTCTGATCTGTCTTGCTTATGGGGATAGTGGAAATTTATCATATATGTCTAATACCTTTTACTCACTAATATGGTTGTCCCAGAATCATACTCTCTTCATATAGATTGTGGTGGAAAGCAAGTAACAGTCGATGGAAATGAAACATACGATGACGATTCAGATAATGCAGGACCAGCTAGATTCCACTTAAGTGGAAAAAACTGGGGATTTAGCAGCACTGGTCACTTCATGGATAATGACCGTGCAGAATATTATATTTGGCTAAATCAATCTAAGCTTTTCATGTCTGATGCTGAATTATACATGGATGCACGTGTTTCTCCCATTTCTCTTACTTATTATGGATTTTGCCTGGGAAATGGAAACTACACTGTGAATCTACACTTTGCAGAGGTCATGTTTACTGAAGATCAAACATATAATAGCCTAGGAAGGCGCATATTTGATGTCTACATTCAGGTAAATTATCTCAAACTTTTGTAGTTTTGTTTTGTCTGTCATGAGTATTTCATTTCATAAAATTGAAAAGCCCTTTAGTCAAAGTTGGCATATTCAAATTTCATATCTTCAAATTTTGAAAAGAAATTTTGATTAGAGATAAATTTGTTCTTTTATAATCCATTTGGAACATTAGAATACCCAGAATATCACATATCAAGTGGAGAAGTTTCCCCACCTTGGTACCTCATTTCGTTCATGAATTTGATTACTACAGTTAATTAAAAGAAATTACAATATTGCATACTTAAAATTGTAGCCATTATGAGGCATTAAGGTTGGTTTTGATTTCTTGCAGGGAAATATGGTGCTGAAGAATTTTAATATTGCAGAAGAAGCAGGAGGAGTTAATAAAGCAATCATAAAATCATTTACCATTGTGATTAGTAGTAACACGTTGGAAATTCGCCTGTATTGGGCTGGGAAAGGGACACTTGGTATTCCATTTAAATCAGTATATGGTCCTCTCATATCAGCTATTTCTGTAAATCCCAGTGAGTTGTACTTCTCATTCAGTACTTAATATTCATATAGCACCTGGATGTTACCATGCAATATAAGCTCTTGTATAATAATTTTTTCTATTATAATCAAGCAGACTTCATCCCTCCCTCAGAAAACGAAAGTAGAATGTCTGCAGGTGCCGTGATTGCAATTGTGGCTGGTGTGGTAGTTTTTCTAGTCCTGATATTTGGTATACTTAGGTGGAGAGGCTGTCTAGGACAGAAAAGTTCTTTAGCAAAAGGTAATTGCAAATAACTTATTCTATGATGATGATAAGCTTTGTGCCTTAACTTAAGGGCTTTCAATGAGCATGCAACATAAATTTTCGTATGCACCTAAATTTAGGGCATGTAGTTAACCCTCAAAGCTAGTTAATTATCTTGCTACGAGAAATGAATCAACATATGGATTCTTCAATGAAGAGTATATAACCTTGCTGTTATTAAAACTTTTAATAATGTTCTTTGGAAAACAAACTTCACTGTTTATTATTAACACTTTTGTAACTCAAGACACTTGATTGTAACCCTCACACTCGTTTACTTGTTCTTGCTTCTTAACTCCTTAAACATAATGATGATAACTTCACAAGTAACAAAGTGAACTCATTGACAGGGTAACTAAGCTTGGATATATATAGAGAACTAAAGAGATGTTACTAATTAATGACTCTAGATTTATTAAAGTGTCCATCATTGATCAATTACATCAACTATCCACCTTTGGGAAACATAAAACTCTGTTAATCAACCACTAGTGATTTGTCTGTGGATGATTGATCCAGTGTGCCAATGGTTACAAAAGTATTAATAATATGGAATTTTCTCGACCACACGAAATCTGCAGTCTTTCTTTGTTTAATTGACAGAGCTAAAGGGTTTAAAACTGCAAATGGGTATATTTACCTTAAGACAAATCAAAGTAGCAACAAACAACTTCAACAAAGCCAACAAAATTGGAGAAGGAGGGTTTGGTCCTGTGTACAAGGTAACTTGGACAGTATGGCATATCCCCTCAATTATTATGCATCTATTTTAATTGAAGATGTTACGTTTTGAGGGAAAAATCAACATTCCAACCCAGCAAATATATTGCATTGTTCTATATGCAGGGAAATTTATCAGATGGGACAATGATAGCAGTCAAGCAGCTTTCTTCCAAATCAAGTCAGGGGAACCGTGAGTTTATAAATGAGCTTGGCATGATTTCAGCTTTGCAACACCCTTGCCTTGTTAAACTTTATGGATGCTGTGTCGAGGGAGATCAATTACTGTTGGTCTATGAATATATGGAAAACAACAGCCTTGCTCGCGCTTTGTTTGGTAATTTTTTCTTATGAAGCTAATTTCAGTTGTCCCTTCTCTGATTTTTCCCATCTTCTAACTTGTATGCATATGTAATTTTTGTGTAATTCAACACTAATGAAGGTCCAGAAGAACATCAAATAAAATTGGATTGGCCTACAAGGCAAAAGATATGTGTTGGTATTGCCAAAGGTTTGGCATACCTCCATGAAGAATCGAAATTGAAAATTGTTCATAGGGACATCAAGACCACTAATGTGTTACTTGATAAAGATCTCAAACCAAAGATATCTGACTTTGGTTTAGCCAAGCTCAATGAAGAGGACAATACCCACATAAGCACCCGAATTGCTGGAACTTAGTGAGTTTCTATGTGTTGATTTTACTATATAGATTTTATGAAGAAATGTTTTTTATGCATGATATATGATTAGACTATGAAGCAATAAAACAGAGAGGTTATCAAAATGCATACCTTGTTGAATTGGATTTAGCCAACTAGTTAGGATTAAAAAGCAATTCAGGATGCAAAAGCTTAAGCAATTAACACGTTTCTTTAATTAATAGCTAATAAGTTTTCTTTGTGCAGTGGATACATGGCTCCTGAGTATGCCATGCATGGCTATTTGACTGACAAAGCAGATGTTTATAGTTTTGGAATTGTTGCCTTGGAAATTGTAAGTGGGAGGAGCAATATAATTCAACGACATAAAGACGCATCATTCAATCTTCTTGATTGGGTAAGTCCTTCCATAAAGTGTTAAAAAAATGTTATTTTCCTGTAAGAACCACAATTTTCACAGTTGCCATATACTATTACTTGTGACTACTTATTTTATCAAAAAAATATTTTATTTGATTTGGACTAGAATTATACTAGAATCCAACATAGATTATAACATAGATAAGATTATATCATTTTGTTTACCAGGCATATATGCTAAAAGAGAGTGGTAATCTAATGGAGTTAGTTGATAGTAGATTGGGTTTGGACTTCAACAAAAAGGAGGTTACCAGAATGATCAATGTGGCTCTTTTATGCACCAATGGCACTGCCTCCCTCAGGCCTACAATGTCCTTAGTGGTAAGCATGCTTGAAGGTAGATCTGTTGTTCAGGAGTTCATTTCAGAGTCAAGTGAGGCATTGGATGAGAAGAAGTTGGAAGCAACACGACACCATTACCAAGAGATAGAAGAAAATAATTTAAATGAGACCAGCAATCAGAGTTTCTCAGTGGATGACACATTGGCCACTTCTTCTATGTCTGCAACAGATCTATATCCTATAAACATGAATTCTTCATACTGGGATAAAAGGGGTTGGTGAGAAACCTTGAAAACAGATATTGCTTTGAACTTCTATGAATTACTTTGTCATGAGTTGGTGTGTACTCCATTTCTTTTGCCTATAGATCCTTTTGTGACTACTTTGTCATGCTTAGTGGTATTATTTAAATGTGTAACTGGATGCACATTGAGCTTCATAAGATTATAACTTCTGATGAAAACATGAAATAAAAAAACATATAGCATCTCAAGTGTGAGACTAGATATTATTCACTTTGAACTTCTCTATCTCATATTTTTTTGACATCACTTTAAAATTGAGATATGCATTTTTAACTATAAATAATACTATTTAACGGAACAATGACGTTAGATCACAAATTAATACATCAAATAAGTTCTTAGAAAAAAAGAAGTAGGTCACCAATTGATATATTTAAATATCAAATCTTTCTTTAGATAACCATAGTTGGACATGCATTTTCACACTACTATACTTTATATGTAGTAATAAAATAAGTCATTTCTAATTTGAAAGATCAAATTAATTACAATAATAAAATATACTTAAATTTTTTCTGTATCACTATTCTATCAACAGTAGCAATGAAATACAATTAAGAATTAGACTCTATCAATAATATGGGTACCAAAAGTAAGTACATAAATATTTAAAACTAAAATAATAAAAGAAAAGAGAAGCAAAATAAATAATAGGTAATACTTACTAAAGAAAAGAAAATTGCAATAGTCTTATCTCTAAGACTAAGGAGAAAACAATAACACCATATCTTGAAAATAAAAAATAAAAAAAACAAGGAAAACATTAAAGTTTCTTCTTTTAATTTTTTCTAAAACACTAAAACATTAAAATAATAATAAAGAAAATGAAATAATTTTGGTGTATTTTACTAAGAAATCATTATGCTCTTTTATAAAAAGAAAAATAAGCATCAAAATAAAATTTTCCCAATATAAGACTTTTTTTTTCACATGTGACTAATTCGAAAATAGTTCAACAAGGATAATACCAATAAACAAATTTGGCTAGAACAATTCAATCTTATAAAACTAATTTATAATTTGTACTTACTTATATTTTATATTTTGACATTATTTCTAGTTAGTATAGAATCTTCAATAAATATCATTGAATAAAATTTCTACTGAAATATAATTTTATTAAACCACCCAAAATTTTTTAATTGAATCATCTTTCCAAAAGTTAAATTCTAACTAAATTTCTTGAGTTATTAGACCCAATTTTTTAAAGACCAACCTCACTTGATTTACATAAGATAACGAAAAAATTCTCTCAAAATATATTTCTTGAGTAAGTTGATTAACCAGACAATTATCAAAGAAATTGCAAAGAGATGAACAACACTAGGAAGATGAGCCCTAAAATTGGTCGATGGCATCATGAAAGTACTTGAAAAGGTAATACATGAAGATGCAATAAATAGCAAAAACATGATAACAACAGTCTATAAGAAAAAGAAACACATAAGTAGGGTTTGTATAAACTCTCCATAAGTTTCATGATCCTGTCACATCACATTAATGATACATATCGATCTATGAATTTGACCTACTTTACATTCTCTTTATAAGAATCTTGGATTACCACTCATGTACGGCAGGTAATGTATAATTAAAGACTGTGTGCTTAGTTGAATACAGAATAATTCAGGAGAAGCGTATGGTCTTTGATTCCCACGTCTTTATCCATGCGTTAAATGCAAGTACAACTTAAGGAGTTTCAGACCGCAACTGCAAATTTGATTCTATATTTATTGTGATACACTACAAGAATCAGGTTTTCAACCATGGATTTTTATTTTTTTTTGTCTGCGAGTATATATAACTTTAAATATGCGCTAATTTTGCGTCCACTTGTGTAGAACGCCATAATAGATAGAATTACTATGCAGAACAATGTTATGCCACAGAAAATTAGTGTTGAAAGGGTTATTGATTAATGACTTCAATGGTGGCAAAATATCAAAGACTGTAGAAGATTTTATAGATTAAACCTGCATAGACTAAAGTCAATTAATAGTTGCCAATGTGGAAGTGAAGAGAAGAATAATAACACTACAAACAAAGGCATTAAATTTTAAGGGTAGTAGCAGACATTCTATTTTGGGTCTTCAGCAGTGCCGTTTGTGGACTGCTTAGAAGCTAAGTTAGGGTTAAGATTAAGAAACCATGTTCATGCATGGTGGCTTATTAAGCTTTATGTACATGGCAGCCTTAGAAATGTGTAACCATAGTTATGCAGTTAGATTAACACAATTAACCTTATAAGTTCAACATGACACACTATGTATCCTCAATGATTAAATGGGTTTAATGTCATTCATTTAATTCTGCATATATATTGAGATCATCTATCTTTTCAACACAGAGAATCTTAATCATATATTTCAACTTATAAACATGATTTAATAGAAGTCAAGGATGAGTTAAGAATATATTTTTATTGGCTTAATAAGAACAAGCTATTTATGCAGAAGGAAGCTACATTCATGTCCAAAATTTTTAACTTTCTTTATTTTATATATAATTTTTGTATATGTAAGATAAAATAAATAAAAATTTATGATAAAAAATGATTTTTTTTATCATCAAAGTTTACTTAATTTAACCATGTAATTAATTCGACAACTCTTTTAAAACATATAAGTTTATATATTTTTTATTTTAAAATTTACAATATAAAAAAAAAAAAACTAAGAATGTATTTCGTAAGACTAATAAAATAACTGCTAGTTTATTTGACTAAACATGTAACCTACTTTGACTAAGGGAATGTGTTTGACAAGAATGTCAAGGTAGCTTATTTTATGAGTTTTCAACTTATGAATTATAAGTTATTTCACATAAGTAATAACTTGCAAATTGTTTAATTTTCTTTCATTACTAATATTTTAATATATTTTCTCATTAACCTTAATTTCTTTTGATTTATTATAATCTATTTTAATTTTATTAAAACAATTAATTATTGCCTAATTATTATATTGATTCTAGTATTTGCTATGTTACTTTCTACTTTTTATGCAGTTTAAATTAAAAAAAATAATATTACAAATTGAAGTAACAAAAGTTTATTAAGAAGATATTATGTAAAAATTAAACATAATAAATTTGTGAAAAATAAATTCAATAAGGAAAATTTTAAATTTATAAATAAAAAAATCAACATTTTGAAAAATAAATAAAAAAATGAATTTGATTAACATCCATCATATAAAATCGTTTGAATAAAATGACTTGTTGAAATAAGAAACATATAAACTCTTACAAAATAAATATATGTACTGAAAAATTTAATAAAAATTTAATTATTTCAAAAATTAAAGTTATGGTTTCATAATAATATATTTGTGTTTAAAAATAAAAATATAATTTATATAATAAAACTTATGTAATAATTTCATTTTATATTTATCAACTAGTTTATCCAATATTTTTTTTTATCAAATTAATTAGTATATTAGTTCATAACTTCAAAATTACCAACTAGTTTGTTAGTTACCAACTAGCTCATCAAGCAATTTATTAAAAAAAACTAATATAAAAAATATAATACTAACTCCATGTATAATAAGGTAATAATTTTTTTATGTATATACTAATTTTATTTCAATATATAATTTTAAATAAATACGTCTTAAAATTTGAAATAAAAAAAACACATTACATTTACATATTAACATGGTGGTAGATCTTATTTATATTCTCATGCTAAATTTAAATCCTTTAATTCTAACACTAGATTTGAGTTTTTGTATATATAATTAAAATATAAAATAGAAATATACTATATATATATATATATATATATATATATATATATATATATATATATAT
>Ga0099825_1004817_pt1 | contig 17584 bp, 15 predicted proteins | sample SiratroredBW_FD_76838 | JGI IMG/M metagenome (GOLD analysis project Ga0099825, IMG submission 76838) | Root nodule microbial communities of legume samples collected from California, USA - Siratro red BW | ecosystem: Host-associated > Plants > Roots > Nodule | place: USA: California | collected...
AATGAAGATCAGGTGTAGAAGACTTAGCTTTGGTCCAGAACCAAAGTCGCAAGAACCTCACTCAAAGGATGCTTCAAAGATTCACGTTCTTGGAGGTTTCTTGATTTGAAAAGCTTTGCCAAATGATGATCGCACAAAAGGGACACTTTATCTCACTTAGAAAGTCTCAAGGAATGCTTTTTGAAAGTATTTGATAATTCTGAAAATGATAATTCTCATTCCTTGAAATACCCAAACCAGTTTTAAAAACAACTTAGCTGTCACAATTCAATTAATTGAACAAACCATTCAATCGATTGAATTTGATCGTTAGTTTGACCCAGTCAAAGGTTTCAGTTGTAACAGCAATAACTGTATTTCAGTTGTAACAGAAATAACTGTCACATTCAATCGATTGTTTTAGAAATTCAATCGATTAAAAAACCTTTTTCCAACAAAATATTTTGGGTTATTTTTAATAAAAATATTTGTGAATCTTTTTAGCACCTTAGAAGTGATGAACCATGCCACTCATGCTTAAGGACTAAGCCGATCACCAACACATAAATCCAACTAAGGACCAAGACCTAATCACCCAACTATCTTCGTGTTGGCACAAAGTCTTCACTTGAACAATTCTGGTCCAGGTTGGTTCCAACAGATTCTTCATGAGGCAGTCTTCATCAGCTTCACATGCTAAGCCTTGGTGCTCACAATATTAACTTCATCAAATCATATGCTTAGCCTTAGTGCTAACAATCCATGCAAAGCAAAGGGTAGCATTTCATGCCAGTCTTTGTATGTGACTACCATTTTCTGGACAATTTGCTTTATGTTCTTGTTTGCCACTTCTACTGCTCCATTCATCTTGGGTCGATAAGGAGTAGAATTATGATGTTGAATTTTGAATTCTTCACATAGCTCAGACATCATTTTGTTATTCAAGTTTGTAGTATTATCAGTGATGATTCTGCTAGGTAAACCATATCTACAAATGATCTCTCTTTTGATGAACTTCGCCACTACTTTTCTTGTGACATTGGCATAAGAAGCAGCCTCTACCCATTTGGTAAAGTAATCTATGGCCACCAGAATGAAACGAAGCCCATTTGAGGCTTTTGGCTCAATAGTTCCAATGACATCTATACTCCATATGAAAAATGGCCATGGTGCGGATAACACATTCAACGCTATCGGCGAGACATTGATATTGTCTGCGTATTTCTGACACTTAAGACATTTCCTGACATGGATGCAACAATCATTCTCCATAGTCAACGAGAAATAACTTGCTCTCAAGATTTTTCTAGCTATTGAATGACCATTCATATGAGTTCCAAAAGTTCCTTCATGAACTTCCTTCAAGATCAGTTATGCCTCTTTGGCATCTACATATCTAAGGAGCACCACTTCCCCATTTAGGATGAACTTTGTAGCCAATCTTCTTAGCATTCACTTATCATTCTCAGAGGCTCCTTCAGGATATTCTCTGTTCTTGAGATATTGCTTAATATGAAAATACATTGACTTGTCGTCTGATTCTTCTTCTATGAAGGAACAATAAGCTGGATGTTCGTGACTTTTCATCTTGATCATTGGTAGTTCACCTCCTTGGTTTACCTCAAACATGGATGATAAGGTTGCTAATGCATCAGCCAATTGATTATCTTCTCTCGAGATGTGATGAAATGTTATAGTATCAAAATACTCCATTAATCCCTTAATATATACTTGATAAGGAATCAATTTTTGATCTCGAGTTTCCCACTCTCCTTTTCCCTGTTGAACAACAAGGGCAGAATCCCCATATACTTCTAAACATTTTTCCCCAAATTCAATGGCAGCTCGAATACCTATAACACACGCCTCATACTCTACTGTATTGTTGGTACAATCGAAACACAATCTTACTGTCCATAGGTATGTATTGCTTTGTAGGAGAAATAAGAATTGCTCCTATTCCATGCCCCAATGCATTAAAGGCTCCATCGAAGAACAATGTCCACGTATTCTTGCTATTGTCATCTTCAAGGACCAAAATTTCTTCATTCGGGAATTCGAGCTGCATGGATTAGTAATCTTCAATGGGTTGGTGTGCCAAGTAGTCTGCAAGGACACTGCCTTTGATAGCTTTTTGATTAACATATTGTATGTCATATTCGGATAAAAGCATTTGCCATCGAGCTATTCTCCCCGTAAGAGTAGGTTTTTCAAAGATATACTTGATTGGATCCATCTTGGAGATTAACAATGTTGTGTGACTTAACATATATTGTCTCAATCTGTGGGCAGCCCAAACCAAAGCACAACAAGTCTGTTCTAATACGGAATATCTTTGCTCACAATCTGTAAATCTTTTGCTCAGGTAATAAATGACATGCTCTTTCTTTCCCGTTTCATCATGCTGACCTAGAACACAACCCATTGATCTATCTAACACTGTCAAGTATAAAATAAGAGGTCGCCCAGGGACAGGCGGACGTAATATTGGGGGTTTTTATGATATTGCTTAATATTCTCAAAAGCTACTTGACAGTATTCATTTCATTCTTTGGTCTGATTCTTGCACAACAACTTGAATATGGGCTAGCAGGTGGAAGTCATTCTTTGGTCTTCATTTCTAGAATTGCACGCATCTTGTCTGGGTTTTGATCCCCTTTTGAATTATAATGAAACCTAGAAGTTTTCCAGTTCTCACGCCAAAAGTGCATTTTGCCGGATTCAGCCTGAGCTTGAATTTTCTTAATCTTTCAAACAATTTTCTCAAGATGTTCTTCTTCGGATTTTGACTTGGCAATCATATCATCAACATAAAATTCAATTTCTTTGTGCTTCATGTCATGAAAAAGAGTTACCATTGCCCTCTGATACGTTGCTCCAACGTTTTTAAGTCTGAATGACATGACTTTATAACAAAAGGTTCCCCATAAAGTAATGAAAGTAGTCTTCTCCATATCTTCTGGTGCCATCTTAATCTGATTATACCCGGAAAAACCATCCATGAATGCGTACAATGAAGATGTAGCAGTGTTGTCCACTAGCGTATCGATATGTGGTAGAGGAAAATCATCTTTAGGGCTAACTCTATTTAGATCCCGGTAATCTACACACATTCGCACCTTTCCTTCTTTCTTCTGTACTGACACGACATTTGCTACCCATTGGAGGTATTTGGTTACCACCAGAAAACTCGTATTAAAGTGTTTTTCCCATTCTTCTTTTATCTTCAGTTCCATTTCATGTTTCATTCTTCTCAACTTCTACTTAATCGGAGGACATTCCGGCTTAAGAGGCAACTGATGTTGTACTATGTCAGGATCTAGTCCAGGCATGTCCTGATAGGACGAGGCGAAAACATCTTTAAATTCCCTTAACAGAGAGTATAACCGTTCTTGCATCCCCTTTGTCAGACTGGTTCCAATTTTAACATGTTTTTTTTCCCATCTTCTCCCAAATTAATTGTCTCAAGTCTCTCTTCATGTGGTTTGATTTCTCTTGTCTCTTGTTCTACCAATCCCAACAATTTTGGAGGGGGTTCATAGTCTTCGTCATAATCATTTTTCGTATTCTCGACAGGGAGTTCAAAATTTGGATGCGAAATATTCAAGTTTTCAAAATCATCACATCTGCATTATTTGATTTTATGCAAATAAATAGGCAAGAAAGCAAATAAGGAAACCACAAATTTATTGGAAAAGAAATGCAAACTGACTTTTATTTATTGAATTTGGAAATCACAAAGTTTTAAGCCCAAACCAAGGCTTTATTGAATTTGAAAAACACAAAGTTTTAAGCCCAGACAAAGGCTTTATTGAAAGAAAGAAAAGCAATGATTACATTTCAACATTTAGCTTATTTTCTTGGAAAGTCAACCATCCAGAGTCTATTAATGACTGAACTTTGAACTTGAATGCTCTACAATTCTCAACCGAATGTCCAACTGCCCCACCATGATAGTCACATCTAGCATTGGCCTCATAAAATTTAGGATAAGGCGGTTGCAAAGGTTTCATGGGACATATTGCAACCATAGCCCTTTGAAGGAGAGTTGGCAGGAGATCCATGTATGTCATGGGAATTGGAGTAAATTGGACTTGATCTCTTCTTTGGAATGAATTCTACCCTTGATGCGGATAAGAATTTGATCCCCTCTTATTCTTCTAATTTGGCTGAACATTCTGTTGGTTTCCTTGAATTGTATTTGCCTTCTAATTGGTTGAGGGATAATGAACTGTGGTCGATGCTACCTGGCCATCACTTTCCTTCTTTTTACCAGGATTAAACCCGAAGTTCTTACTGGTTGCTGTCAGACCTTGTGGAATTTTGCTAGTTTTCAATGACAATGTCGGCAAATAAACATAGTCACCATTTCCTTATCATGCAAGGGTGATTCCACTTGAGCAACTAATTCTCTCCATCTTTGAGCATACTCCTTGAAAGTTTTAGAATTCTTCTTTGACGTATTTTGAAGTTGCAGTCTATCAGGAGCCATATCAACATTATATTTTTATTGCTTGAAGAAAGCATCCACTAAGTCATTCCATGATCTGATTCGAGCTGGTTCTAGATGCATATACCAGCTTAGAGCGGTGCCTGCTAAACTGTCTTGGAGGAGGTGTATTAATAGCTTTTCATCACCAGCATGTGTAACCATTTTTCTGCAGTACATAGTTAAATGATTCTTTGGACATGAGGCACCCTTATACTTCTCAAACTCGGGTACCTTGAACTTGGGAGGAATCACAATATCAGACACAAAACATACACCTGTAGTGTTCCCAAATCCAAAACTACCTCTCCTTTCAATAGCTCTGAGTCTTTCTTCTAGAAACTCCAACTTCTTCTTGGCTTCTTCCGCATCATGGGACATTCCTTGTAAAACACGGGGTTGAACAATGGGTTGTGTAGCCGTAGGGACTACTAGACCCTCAACATTTGTTCCAGTTATACCAACATTTGGTTGCATATAAACTGATTCTTGCTGATTTACAGGTGTTCTTGATGGATTCACTGAAATAAGTGGTGGTGGTTGTTCTTGCTTTGGTTGACCCTGATAAGGTGGAGTATAATTTGGAGGAAGACCATATTGAGGCCATCCAATATGATCAAGTCTAGGTACAAGAGCAACATTAGTACGGACCATTCCAATCTGTTGCATCACAGGATTGGAAGAGGTTGCTTCCTCGTTTCTAACCTCTGGACTTTCCCTAGTGCTTTTTCATAGCAGTTAAGGCTTCAAGTATCTGAGCCATTTGATATTTCATTTGATTTCTTAGTTGGTTGACATCATTTTTCACGGATTCCACTGCTTAACCCAAGTTTAATCGTTATTACGTCTTTTCTGTTATTTTATTTAAAAAAAGTTAGAAAAAAGGTGCAAAAATACAATATACAAAGATATTTATTGTCAAAAATTGTTTTACTTAGTTTTATATTTATTATTATTATTATTATTATTTTTTGTGTTTATTTACAAAAGAATTAGGAGAAAAACATGAAGTTAATAACAAAGATTGAAAAATTATGCAAAATGGAAAAGGAATAAAAGATCATGAACTATAAGAATTGTAGCATACGCATGGAGAATTAATAGAAATCTGAGCTTTATTCATTAATGAGAAACGAGTTGTCAATTGACAACTTTATTACATTTATTCAAAGCAGGAAAGGAAAACCAAAGTAACCATTGTCCAATGACAACATTATTACATGTGTCATAAACAAGAAAGGAAAAACAAGCTAACTAATTCCTACTACGGACAACCATTTCCTTCATCAACCCCACTAACCACTTGCAATGCTCTATGAAGCTTTCTACTACCTGTGGTACTGTGCAAAACATCAAAGATACATCAACTTCCCTTAACATTCTCGGAACATCTTTATTGCCCTATTAGCTAATGAAGCCAACTGGGAAAACAGGTCTTCCAATACCCAAGAGTCCGCTCACGCTCCTCTAGACATTCCTCTAATTGAACGATCTTAGCTGTATAATTTACCTCCTTCTCTAGATGTTGTTCCCGTTCTTTATTTGCTTTGTCCTCCCATTCTTCGACCAAATGCTTCATATCATTAATACGAATTTGGAGATTATGGAATTTCTCCAACAATTCCGCATTTTCTCTTTTAGACTCATCATGTAGATCTATGCACTTACTCATTATAGAGAAAGCCTTATCTATTTCTCGATTCTTTTTTGACAACTCAGCGTTAGCAACATCCAAATTTCACCGGATCTTACGAGTGTGTTTTCTTTCCTGCTTCAGTTTCCTCACAATCTTATATTCTCGCCCTTCAATTCTCCAATCTCCTTTTTCAACTATTTTACTTTTTCCGACTTTTTCTCTCTCTGACTCCTCTTCTAATAAAGTAGGGAAATTCAATCTGAAAGGTAGTTTAACCGTTTCAACTCGTTCCGCCAACCAATACTGATATGGATTCTCTATATGCATAACATATGGTGTAGTATCTTTCCCATGGTGACCCTCTTATCCCAAGCTCTCTGAATCCTTGGTATTATCTCATCAGCTGAACCATCTTTATATAGAAATAAAAGAGGTTCTACAACATAGGAGGTAGGAGCCCCTCTAATCGGATGTCTGAACTACCTTTGAGCCAATACTGGATTGTAGTTAATGCAACCCTTAGTGCATATGAGCGACACATTGAGGAACTTGGCACATTGATACATCAATTGGGATCGTTGCTGCCATGCTAGCTTCCATTCAATTTTTTCTTGAGTTAAACTAGCCATATATTGAGACCATTCATCATTGCTTTTCACTTCTAGGCTTTTGCTGCTTGACGGATTCTACAGGACATTTGATTCCCACCACTCTTTCCTCAAAATGCGAAGCTAGCCAAACAAACAAAGTAGGTAAACAACATACCATCTGGGTCCTTTTTTTTGGATTGCATGAGTTGAGGGCTAAGTATGTATAAGCTAAGATTGCAGTGACTAGGCTCTCGCATCGAGTTTTATAAGCAATGAAAATATTGATTGCAGCATTATCCACAAAATGTTCAGTCTTGGGGAACAACATAAAATCCCAAAGAGAGCCAAAGCAAAAACATCTATGAAAACCTCACAATCCCTTTCCTCGATTAACTGATGCAAATATTCTTCCAATAAACTCAGAGAAAATCCTTTTCGGTCCTCAAAGATAAATCTGTCTTCTAAATCCCTCGTAGGCAACCTCATAATCGCTAAGAGAGTAGACATGGAGAGAGGTTGATCCAAGTGTTGATAGGGTATCACTTTATCTATTATCATATCCAAGATTTGTGCATATTCTTCAAAGGTTGGCACCAACTGAAGATCGCAAAAGGTAAAACACCTCAGCAGATGATCATAATACTGGACTAGGGCAGTAATGGCAGGTATTTGTACTTGCACTTCTAGTAGTCCCAACAAGTTTCCATATCTGCTCCTAAAAGTGGTTATTTGTACTGCCTTCAGCTTTTGCCCTAGCTCTCTAAGAACAGTGAAATTATTCTCCAAGACTTTGACTCTCAACTTCTTCTTCAAGCCTCCCACCTCATGGATCCTCTCAGTTTCCATATTAAATTCCAGTGCGTATGCACAAACTTATAGTTCAACTGAAAAACCAAAATGTAGAATTTTTCAAAGGCAAGAGAATAAATATAATGCCAAGAGGAAAACATGTCTTGTATGATTTTACAATTTTTTTAAAACAACTGTCATTTCCCTTTTTTTGCTTTTCAAGTACATGGGTGCAAGAGTGCATGGTCATATGCATGAAGTCCTATAAATGATTATGCATAACTATATGAAAATGCATGTATGAACTTTTTTTTTTTATGAGAACATGAAAATGCATTTAGTGAACTTTTTTTATTTTTTATTGAATGAGAATGCATGTATGAATTAATAAAAACTTTCTTTTTATTTTTATTTCTTGAATTCTTTTTTTTTGTTTTTGATTTCTTATTTTATTGTTATTTTTTCTATGCATGAAAATGTATTTAGAAATGCAAGAAATTTCTAGGAATGTACTTATAAAATTTTGAGACTTTTTTTTTATGCAAATAAAGCATAAAATGGATATATAAAAATGCATAAATGCAATCATATGGATGGAATTTCATTTGAGAATGTTTATGAAGATGTATAAATGAATATGAATGCATGTAGGAAAGGCATATTTTTCATTTTTGTTTATTATATTGTATGCATGATTGTCTAAAAATGCATATATAAAATTCTATTTCTTATTATTATCTTTTTTAATGAACAATGATATGAAAATACATATATGAATTTTTACTTTATTGAATGGGAATGCATGTATGTTATTTACATTGATATTACATGAATGATGTATTAACCTTTAAATGAGAATAGATTTTATGAGAAGTAGTTGGTGAACGTATGAATGAATAAATCTCAATTTCTTTTATGATTTTTTTTTAAATATATGAATTTGTAAATGATAATGTATGATAAATGAATGGTTGCAATCTCTTTTCATACTATTTTTAAATAATGAATGTATGAATGAAACTATTTTAATTTGTTATATTTTTTGCAATACCATGGAGATGTACTAATGAATGAAATTTTATTTTGATTTTTCTTTTAATGTTGTATGAATGGATGTGTGACCACATTTCTTTGATTTTTTTTTAAAAAAGGCAATATGTAAGAAAAAAATTGAGATCAGTTTTTTTTATATATATAATGTTTTATTTTTCAAATCCTTGAAAGTTTGTAATGCATGTAGGACAAAGATGTTTAATGTTTTTTATTTTATTTCCCAAAAATTCATTTTTAGAAAAAAAAATTATATGCAATGCATGTGGGATAAAAATGTTTAATGTTTTTTATTTTATTTATAATGTTATTATTATTATTATTATTATTATTATTTTTCAGAGAAAAAAATGTGATGCATGAGATTAGTATTTTTTATTTTCTTCATATATCAATTTTTTGTTACTTTTTTTAAATAAAATATTTAATAATTTTTTAAAAAAATGAGACTAGTATTTTTTTTTTAAATGTGATTGATACTTATGAATAGAAAAAAGAAAAAGAAAATAAAATAAAATCTCTTTCTTCTTTTTTAAGGAAAAAGAGTTGAAAGTTTACTAAGTAAACTCCCAAGAAAGAGAGGTGAGTCACAATTGGACTGCTTAAATAGGAAGTCTTTCTTAGCTAGAGTTGTTCTTAGACCACTTTCACAAATTTACTTTAAAAAATGAGATTGATTTTTTTTTTAAAAAATATATATTGTATGCAAGGAAAAAATGAGATTGATATTTTTTAATTTTTTAATACTTGTTGGTAATCAATGACAGTGGATCATTCAGCTGAAAAAAGTCTCGCTTAGTGTCCTAATAAGGGTTTGCCCTAATGAGGCTTAAGTTCTAGCCATGTAAATATGTTCACAAGGGGTGGCTTATCCTAATTTCCTAATAAAGACCACTAGAGCTATGACCCCCTTTACCACACATCCATATGTAATGGAGTATAAAAGGCTTCATAGAGCAAAAAAGAATCTCACTTTAACCAAACCTTTTATAACCGTTAAGCGGAGCATATTCAATAGTAAAAATGATGCTCATGACCTCAATAGCATAATGAATCTCTAAAAAAACAAAAAAGCTACCCATATAATCATTACAACTATTTTTGAAAATACCGTCACAAGCAACACAATGAATCTCCAATAAAGCAAAAAGGCTACCCATATAATCATCACAACTACTGTTGAAAATACCACCACAATCAACAAAATTGGGAACACCACATGTAACTCTACAAGTGTTAGACATTAATCTAACCAACTTCAAAAAATGACCAAAACACTTCAGGTCTTGTGCTAATACTAATATATTTCAAAATAAAAAATTTAATAATATAATTATTTATATACTTTCTAAAAGTGTTATTTGATGCAAAGCATTAACCATACCAATAGACTGTTAAGAATCCGGAAAACAAAAATTATCTTCTAAATCATCCATATGAAAAAAGTAATAACAAAATATTTAACAAGAATACTAAAAAATTTAATAGACATAATAAAACCAGCAGATGACAAATACACGAATTGAGAAAAATATTCTGAACTAATCTAAATAAAAGAACTAGCACAACAATTAAAACTTATTTAAAATAATTTAAAAGTAAATACTTTAAAGTATTTTCTAAATTATAATAGAATGTTTACCAATCAACATCCGAATATCCTACTATGTTGTTAGCAAAACTGAGAATAATAAAAATTTAATTGCAGAAATATGCGTGAAATCCAAAGTTTCAAAGAACTTGCTAGAAAAACATCGATCTCACTTATCAGAAGTTTCCATAATGTCAACTTTAATAGCAATGTGTCCACCTGCAATTTCTAAATGAGCATGTTGTAAGCTTCATAATGCATGCTCGTGGTAAAGTTTTCAAACATTCTCGATATTTGTTAATCGGAACCAAGAATATGTTATGCCTAACCTCATGTGATATCTAACTATAAAGAAAAATATCGTAGATTTGAACCATAGTCACATGGATGTTCGAGAAAAAACATGTAGAGTTTTCATGAGAGTTTTAGAATGCAAATACTATTGTTGTTACTTTTGTACGTAACAAGTTTTATTTATTAACTGCAAACTTATAAACATTTTTAAACTAAATATAATTTACAGAAAAAGTATTGTTTAAATAAATTAAAAAATAAGAGTAAAAAACATTTTGATTCGAATGATTATTTAGAAAAATGTTAACGCTAATTTGGATTATGATCATAATGTGACTATTATCATGCATAAGAAACCATCTTAGTGGTTTATTTTTTAACTTTATTTGTCTAATTTTTGGTGCCAAATTCTAGAATAATGTCAATGATATATGTATGTTATTATTAAACACAAAATGTTACTACCTAAAAAAATTGTACTTTTCAAAGTATTAACAAATTTTAACTCCTTTAGCTTCATTTAGTTTAATCATATATTTTCTGAAATACTTTAACTTTATTTTACTCTGTTTATATCATTCATACGTATATTAAGAGATTATTAATGAAATTTAATATATATATATATATAAGTAATTATTAATATATATTAAGTTTGTTATAGGTGAGAACTAATGTAATAAATCTTAAAATTTATAAATTTCAATTAGTATAACACGATGAATTTTGGGAGAGGCCAATAGGTTCTGGTTATTGCACATTTGCACGTGAACAGAGGTGGATGAAAACACCATTATTAAATTCACAGGGAGAAAGGGGAGTTTGTGTTATGTGTGTGTTTTCTGCATCTTTTCAAAGATTTGGAGGAGTGTCATATGCAGAGTAGGTGAACGTGTGAGTAAAATATAAAGGAGAAAATGTCATATGGCAGTATATAAGGTTAGGATGATAGGTCAAAATTTAAGGTTATCGGAAATGGATTGAGTTGTAATTTATGATGATAGATACAATCCTTATCCACTTATCAACTTGCCTTCTTTATTTTCAGTGCTTTTAATTACTTTTCATCTCCCACCAAGACATCCTCATGCACTAAATGCTACACACTTTTCTAGCAGAAGCCCTTATAGTTGGCAGAGATTAATTCTTGCTGGAACCAAGTTTTGAATAATAGTTTAAAGAGTTTTAGAAAACATAAGAAAGATAAAATTTATCACAATGGAAGTGGTTTATTTCCTTTTTAATTTCCTTTACATTTGTCATTAAGGTTGATGTTATAATATATGTACTTTTGTATATTATGCTCATACTACACCTTTTATACTATTATAATGAATATAAAAAAGATAGTTTTAATGATATAAATATTTATCAGTATAAACTATAAACATGTTACTATTAATATCTTATCATAATAATTGAGTTGTTAGTACTTTTGACATTATTACATTTGTGGGAATAATTTTAGAGATTACTAAAATTAAATTTTATTGTGACAAATAAAATTATCATTAATAATTCTATATCAGTGACCATAACAAAAATATTACAAATATGAAAGAGAATTGTGACTGAATATCACAAACAATGATAAATAAGTTATTATTATTATTATTAATTTATTATAATTGATAGTATTTTATTGACAAAATTTATATGATAATTAACTATTAATTGATTCTAATTATTAATATTTTATTATTATTATTATTAGAAATGATGATAGTTTGTAATAAATATCGTATCATAATTAATAGCCAAATCATATTTAAAATTTTAAAAAGCATATTAATTAAAATAGATAAATGTAAAATATAAATATAAAAATATTTATTACATTTAAAAATACAACAAATAAAATATATAACAAGAATTTGAAATATAAATATATCAAATCAAACTTAATTCTAATTTTTGTTTTTTGGACAGCAAAACATAAAATGAATTATTTGGGACATTTTAGGGATATCCCGATCCTTATACATAAAGATCAAATAAAAATTCACCATTGAAGGAAACAACAACCAAATAAAAGGATGAGATGCAAAAACAACCCCTTAACCACAAATGTGCCCCACACTTGTAATAGAGCTACAACAACAACCTGCATCCATCATAATATAAAATGACAGTAGAAAAGGCTAATATATACTAAACCTTCGGATAGAAATTGACCTTAGAATTACTCTTACTCTTAAGAGCAATACACATTGTCACCAGTGTAGCAACTATAGAGTGTTGAGTCCTGACAGTAGCGTCCAAACTCATGGTTTGACTATTGTTAATCTTCACGCCTAACTCCAAACAATGACTTTTACCATGATTTACCTTGGACAAATGGTTGGATGCTCCATATTATCTTTAAGAATTTTGATCATGAAAAATAAATAAAATAAATCACTAATATGAATAAAAAATTAATAAATTTTAAAAATGTAAAAATATAGAAATATTAATAAAAAAATTTAAATAATAATAACTTACTTTGTTTGATGGAATATTTGAAGTGCTAAAGAATAAACTTCCTAATAAAGTAGTCACTTGATGTCTCATCTCCCTTTCAATATCTTGCTTCATTTGGTCATGTTGAGATTTCATAGCAAGTTGGTGATTTTCGATTAATTGAAGTTGAGATTGCAATTCACTTTGAAGTTGAATGTTAGTCTCTTCTTGCTTTTGACACTACAGGAAAATACTTAAATAGCGTAGGCCAAAAGCCCACGCAAAGTACCAAAAACCCATGCATATGTGTGGGCATACCGTGGGGAAGAGAACGATGCTAGGTTCCTCGACGCAAAGCTGAGGTTGCGTGGGTTTGTTGGGTAGAGGCTATCTTGCATGGGCTACGCCCACACAACCCGATGGGTCAGACCCACGCAGAAATGGGTGCTAGATCATGGCGGCAAGTTTTTGTTACATGACCTTCATCTGGTCCTACAACTGCCTAACTATTTCCTTTTTCGCTCTTGCTTCTTCCTTTGCTTCGTTGAGTTCGTTTTGAAATCGCTCTTCTCAGGCCACGTGAGCAAAGTAATCAGTGGCAGAAGCAACGAATGACAGTTGAGTGAGGGAAGACACTCCTTGATGGTAGTTAGCAGCCAAGTCTCCTGTGCCATAAACTCGACCTCTACTCTTTCCTCCAACAACCTCCTTCGAAGCTTGAAGCTTGGTTGCTACATCTAGCTGGGGAGCATCACTGTTGTAACCTGATGAACTTTCTGATTGTATGGCCCTCAATCGATGATGATAATTTTCCTACACAATGACTATAACATCGAAATGTTAGAAAATTAGATGAGAAATTAAGAATGGATGAAAGAAAATTTTAAGATTAAACTTACATAAGTCTCGCGTGAGCGAGTATCAATCCATAGACCCTTCTTATTCTTGTGAGTGGCCATAAACAACTCATCAGACTCAACTGGACAACCATATTTACGTCCCTGCGAGGTTGTATAAGAAAGAAAACATATTGTTTTAAAAATTAAACTAAATAACATGTAGTAAAGTTAGTGAGAATACTTATGAGGTCTAGTGCAATCATAATTAGCGCTTTTAAGTGTGATTAAAATTATATTATTAACATAAATACCACTTTTTATTATATATGAATACAAACAAAAACGTTATCGATGAATGTGTTACCAAAAAAATTTGTTTCACACAAATGAGTAGGCCGAAGATAATGAAAGAAGGGGTCATCGTTCAAATTAGGTTTACCAAATGGGATTGGATTCCATCCATTACCAAGAGTTGGAGTGTGCCAATTTTTTATAGGTACAACTTTTAATGTCTCCTTTTAAGTTTTCCTTTTCTAAAGAATAAAATGTTAGGTAACTTTGATGGGTAATAAATAACATATTCGTGGGGAATATGTTAGCAACCAAGGTATGTTATCCCTCCGTAATAAAAGAAACTAAAGGTAAGTTTGAAATAATATAATATTGTTATCATGTGATTATGTTTTTTCAAAAGCATTGAAGGTCACTGGTTTTTCATTTAGTTTTGCAGGGTTGGATAAGGTTGTTTTGTAGTTGAGAATGACATTATGTGGTTGAATTTACCTTGAAGTTTATGCAAAAATTATTCCATTTTAGTATATGCAGACACTTATCTATGTTAGCAAGTGTACTATTGTAGTTGTTCTGTATTACAAGTTATGTTTGGATAATACATGAAAGCAACTTCTAAACTGGGTTATCATTGAGGATTTTGTATTATTATTTCATTTTAATCTTAAGACTTGTGTCAAATGATTTATCCTATGTGCATGTTGACATTAACAACTTTTTTCCAAAGAAGATTGTTTTATCATGTACCACATTGCACACTTATACATAACTTGTTTTATAGTGTAATATTTTGTTCTCCCTTGGCAACTCACTCTAATATTCACTCTAATATGTGAAATTGGTGACTTTATGTGAGAACACATTGGAAGATAAGAACACACTGCTGAAGGCATATGTTGATTTTCTTTTTCTCTTTTACGTAGAGACAGTTTTAGAACAAAAAAATATTTGGAATGTAAGAACACAATGGAACAAGTTGAAGGCATATGCTGATTCTTCTTTTTCTTATGCTGATAGTTTTAGAAAAAAAAATTGGAATGTAAGAACACAATGGAAGATAAAAACACACAGTCGAAGGCATATGCTGATTCTCTTTATTTTTATTATGCAGAGGTAGTTTTAGAAAAAAGAAATTGGAAGTTCTAGAATGTTCTAACATTTATGAAAGTTAATTTAGCATAATGAAGCCAAATTCTTTTATAAAAGCATTATTGAATTTTAGTTTATGATTATGAAGGTTGTCTTCTATTTTGTGTTTGTCCATATAATTATTTTTCAGGCAATTTGCTTATACAGTCATATTTCACTATATTTTCACTTTTCCTTTTATTATATTTGAAAACAAAATTGTTACTTTCTTTTACTTTCTCACTTTCAATTACACACTCAAAAAGCATTGTGAAGATATGATAGATCACCTGTTTGCTATCTGAATCATCTTAAAATAAGTATAAAAACTAATTAAATTTCTAAAAATTTAAAATTTCTGAAGTTACCATTATATAATAAGAAATGATGCACAGATAGACACACTTATATGTCCATAAATGTAACTTATACATTAGTCTGAAAGTTGTGCTAAACTGAAAGTTGTGTTAGGACCACACATAAATGTTAAGCAACTCTCAAATCTCCCATCCCCCATACAAAAATTCAAAATAACGAAAATAATGAAAACAAAACATGAAAATGAAGGATGTTACAAATTTAAATTTTTATCTTCCAGTTATCAATTTCGTTTGTGGATTTTCTAAATCTTTTATGTTCATTGAAGGGCATGTCCAAAAGACAGGGCAAGGGCACAGAGGTGAATAACCATTCAACTAACCTGTAATACCACCGTAGACCACGTCCAAACGCTGACCACCGCACGCCCAAACGTCTACCACCACAGACCACCGCAACACTTAATCCCAAATTGAAAAATCAGCAAACCTAATGACGAAATAAAAAATTAAATTGGACAATCAACCAAAATCGAACTTATGATGGAACGAGGATGCAATTTGAACAGAAATAGTGAAGAAATGGCACGACATGGTACACAGGCGTGCTGGTACTTCATTTTAGGGTTTAGAGGGTGTCGTGAACAACAAACACGAACGCACAAATGGTTAAGAATGGGGGGATTTTATAAACCACTATGTCGGTTGTGCGTGGGCTAAACCCATGCTTTCAAAATTTGACCGTGCAGCGGCTCAGCCCATACACCAAATGCCATGTAAGCCGTATACACGTGGCCCTAGCCTACACTAACCTTGCTTTAAATATATTAGTTTTAATTTATTTGTTAAAATATTGTGCCGGAAGACTAAATTTTCCCACTAACCCTTTCGATAGAATCATATATTTCTAAAATCAGTAAATAAGTATAACAAATTCCTTCATTGTTATAGTCATGGTCATAATTTTTATAAAATCATTACTTTTGTATTAACTCGACTAACTAATAACCTAATAACCTAGGTCCAGAACACATTGTAAACTATATTTTCATCGTGGTAACAAACTAAACTTTACAATTCCTAGTAACTATTACAGGTAGTTTTTATATGTTATTTTATATATTTTTAATATAAATAAATATATATTATAATGAGATATAAAATAACGTGTGTACTTGTTTTCTATGGACCTAACAGTTATCTCTACTAGTTAGTAGGGATATTAAAATTAGTTATCTGAAAAAGTTTTATTTTTTGAATGCATTAAGTACATTTTTTAGTGATTTTCTATTTACAGTTATCGAAAATCAAGTCTTAGGATTATAAAATATAGTGAAAATTAAAACAAAAAATAATTTAAAAACCTTCTTTATTAATTTTTATGGATAAATGACAATCTTATAATTATTGTTATACCTGAAAACTTTGTTTACCCTCACATGTTTTATAATTGATGACCTCCATTCATGATTCAAATTCTAGTATGTTACTTTAGGTTAAATTAGAGAAAATTATATTTTTATCTGTTACAAAGTTGAAGAAATTAGTAGATTAACATATTTTTTGAAGTTTGAGAAGAAGTTTATTAATTTAAACATATAAGAATTAAAACTAACTTTTATAAAAGATATAGGAACCAAAACTATATTTTTTTCTACAATATATTATTTACATAGCAACATAGGTAATATACTATTTACATAGCAACCTAGGTTGAAAAGTACCTTCCAAATTGATTAGAAATGAATTGACTCCTTATCGTATATTTTTATAAAACAATACTCATTTAAAAGAAAATTAAAATTAGTACGTGCCGGTGTAATACATGATTATTGTACGAACCATATAATCTTATATCAAGTCAACAAATCACTTTAATCCTGTTTCAATAGTATTAGAAATATAAATTTTTTTTACTACATTAAGATATTGAATCATTTTCATATATTTAAGTAAGTCAAACATTTCATTATTAAAGAGGTATTTATTATTTATTAAACAAAATATTTCATTTCGTTATAGATTATAGTGTTAGCATTTATATATATATATATATATATATATATATATATATATATATATATATATATATATATATATATATATTTTTTTTTTTTTTTTTTATATATATATATATATATATATATAT
>Ga0099825_1004826_pt1 | contig 17562 bp, 10 predicted proteins | sample SiratroredBW_FD_76838 | JGI IMG/M metagenome (GOLD analysis project Ga0099825, IMG submission 76838) | Root nodule microbial communities of legume samples collected from California, USA - Siratro red BW | ecosystem: Host-associated > Plants > Roots > Nodule | place: USA: California | collected...
AGTTTATGACCTAGAGGAAATACGCGATAAATTGGGATTCTAGGAATAGGGTTCCGACTTATTGTATGCAAAACATCGTCTTTTAATGCTGGATAATCGATTAGATAGCTGAGGAATCCGCATTTTTGAAGCTTTCTTATGAATCTCAGATTTGAGGAATCAATCTGGGTGATTTTTGCATGTGTGTCAAAACTGAATAGTTACCGGTGTTATGTTTCATTATTTGATTAAGTTATAAATGAGTAAGATTAGATGAGTTCAATCCCAGGGTGTTTCTCTAATCATTTCAGACTCTTTTACTGTTTATAAATTTATTTTGCATGTTTGTAGTAATTGTTAATCAAACTAAATCTCTCATCAAAACTGAACTCGCTTATTGAGTAGTGACGCTGAAATTCTAAAATAGAACTGTTCCCTGAGGAATCGACATCTTTACTAAAACCCACTCTACTACTTGTGACTCGGTACACTTGCCGAATAAAAGTCTTAACATGGATATACGGTGCATAGCCTTTTAGAAATTGACCCGTATATGTTAAGGCAATTATGTTTATAGTGCTTGAAAGAGGTTGAGTTGATACAGGTTTTCTCTGGAAGGAAAATCTCAAGACAGGAATGGTATGCTAGAGGTACTTTTTCATACGACGAATGTGCATTAAAACAATATCTTAACGGTGTAAGGAAGGGGTCAATATGGGATCTGAGAAATAAAATTGTAATGAATCGTAGTTAAGTAATTACCCAATGCAAATGAGCTCAGACCGAATTCTTGTAAATATACAAACCGAGAAAAATACTAAAACACATATATCACTACAAGAAAAAGGTTGTTTAGATATCATTACAAGAAAAATGTTGTTTAGAGATTAATTTTTAGCTAGCAAATGAAATAGTTACTAATTGTGATTAAAATAGTCACCAAATTAGATTTTGGTTGCTAAATAACTATAAAATAGAAGTAATGATTGAATTTAGTGACCAATTAAGTTAAATAATTGGTATCTAACATTAGCTACCAAGGTTTTAGTGACCTATACCATTAGATTCTAAATTAGTCTCTAACTTAATTAGATACCAATTTAGAATCTAATGACATAGGTCACTAAAATTTTGGTAGCTAATGTTAGATACCAATTATTTGACTTAACTGGTCACTAAATTCAATCATTACTTCTATTTTGTTGTTATTTAGCAATCAAAATTTAATTTGGTAATTATTTTGATCATAATTAGCAACCATCTCATTTGGTAGCTAAATATTGATCTCTAAATAGCTTTTTTCAAAATAGTTTTTTTCTTATAGTGAATACTGCATATATTAAATGGAAAAAAATTTTATGTATGCCTATGTACCCAAACTTTTACAAGAAGTCAGTCTAGACCTACTACAAATATTGTTGAAAACTCAAGAAAATGTATGTGCCAGCCAAGAAAATCATTCGAAGGGAAATCATTTTGAGGTTCTGTGAGAACTATTTACTTTCGTATGCCTAGGATGCAGACTTTTTTGTTTAAATACCGATCTGACTAAAAGTTGCTTTTGAGTTTATGTTTCTAATTCATGTCTATATTTGAGTTGTATCATTGCAAAATTTTCTCTTCATCTGTTATTGTCTTTTTAAACATGTTGTCTCTATGTTCTAAAAATTTCTCTTCATCCAAACAGTTTTCCAAATGTTGTTTTCATTTTTATGCAGACTCATTGAATAAATAAAAGTGTTGTGTTATTATGTGGAATAAAATATAGATGAATCTGTTTATTTGTAAGATTCCAGACTAAGAGGAACACTTACATAAAATGTGGACTTGTTTCGTTCTACAAGATACATGTACTCTTCTATATATGTACAAGATTTTTTTTCTAGTTTCTATCAGTTCAAACCCACTCTCTTAATAAAACTTTTTACATTTGGAATTGCATAAGATTTCCAAGAATTCATCCATCTCTCCATCATCAAAGTTATTTAGTAATATTTTATACTAACCGTCTAAACCTCGTTTTTGTCTCCCTTCTATTTCAAATAACCAACAACTTGAAAATTTTGAACTTCATTCTTGTATAATATATCTAATTTTTTCTACCGGAGATAATTCTCGTGTAAATCATCCTCTTATTCATTCAAATTTTTATTCCCATTCCCCCGATTTTCTTCCAACATACACGAATTTGTGTTATTATCTCTTTCTTTTCAATTTATTATAGTAATTTCTTCTCTGATTGGATACATGAAGAGTAGATGTTATTCAAATTGGTATATCTATGTCACTTCATGTCAATTTCATAAAAGTATTTTAAATATTTCATATAGATGATAAATATGAAAAATAATAATTTATATTGAAATAAATAATACTTGAATAATAGCAATACTATACTATATGCAATAAAAATGTGAAAAAATAATTTAATTATGTGAATGATAAAAATAAAAGCTTATATAAACCGAATGATAGGTTCACTTAGTGATGGATACTTCGGTCGTTAGACATACAATGTCTAAAACTCTTTAATCACTAAATTAATTTCTAATTGCGATGGAAATAGATAGGCCGCTAACACGGTTGCTACTTGCAACCAAATTAATTCAATTACTAAATTATTTTTTAGTTATTCCCATTTTCACTTACATCATTTTTATTGTTTTAAACTTTATTTCATTGAGTAAATTTTTATGAGAACTTATATAACAAAAGTTCCTATCTGTGATGTTATTAATAATTTCTCTCATTTTTCCACTGCTAGATAAACACTGTTAGGTATCATATTATAAGATAAGTCAAATTATCAACAAATAAAAAGAAAATGACAGTGTTGTAATGAATATATAATTACACGTTTACTAATTTCAAAAGTTGACTTATAAGAAGGTAAGCATAACAAAAATAAATTATACTTTGGTAAAAAATTAAAAAAAATGCATTTAATCATGCAATTATCTGGTGATGTAATCCAAATATTCAGTTTATATATTATTTTTTCTTGTCGATAAAAAACTATCATGCAATTCTATAAAAATATATTAATATCTTCTCATCACGAGAGAAAGTCACTTTAATAAACTGTCATGATTAAGTCTTATATCCATTACAAATAATCCTAGTATCACAATTTATAAGAACTGTTGAGCGTGAAATAGACTCTTTAACAAACTATCATGGTCAAGTCTTACATCGATTATTATTTTACAAGAATTGTAGAGTGCGAATACAAATAGGCTCTTTATACAAATATTATGGTTAAGTTTCACATCAATTACAAATAGTCCAACTATTATAATTTACAATTTCAAATTGTCCAACCATCACAATTTTACAAGAATTGTTGACTATGAATACAAGGTATGCCTCGTATAGAAACCCGAGGAAATTGCATTTTGGATGGAGGCAGTGAAAAAAATAAGCAATAACCTATAGGTAGTTGGAGAAGGTTGGTTGATATCATTTATCGGACGAATGTTAGAAATTATATTCCATCTTCCTTTTTCTTATTAAGATTCGTTTTATTAAAAGAAAAAATATAGAGTGGAATGTTATTCATACCGAGAAATTAATAGGAAAAAAAAAAGATAATTTCTCCTTATTGTGTATTAAGAAACTAGTATTTTTCAAAATTACTCTTCTAATTTCTCTTAATCATGAACTCATCTTTCATTTCTTTTCTCTTCTCATTTTTTTTTCTTTCAACCAAACATAGACGAAGAATTATTTTGTTTTTCCTTTCATTAAAATTAGAAAAATGTTTGAAAACCATTACCTAACATGAACCAGAACCAATAAAAACAATGTCTCTAATTTCTATTTATTGGTGGGTCCATGTGGAGACATAGGCAATCACATTCAATAGAATGTGAACACAATAAAGCCAAGTGATTCATCATCACCTATTGGCCAAATTGTGTTAATAATGTGAAATTGAGTTTCAACTTAATACAATATTAATTAATTGCGACAGCTTATTAATTAACTTGTTTCAGAATATTGTGATTAATACATTAGAGTTGACAGAGTGGAGTTTCCTTTGGACATGATTATTTAAGGAGTTGTGTTTATACCATTTCAATATCTGCATAGACTTTGTTTTACGGTGATCTGGTTAATATGGCATGCATTCAACAATTGCCCCTTCTTGCACAAAGGTATGACCGATAAATTAAGAACCAATATGCTACTAATATAGGGTGAAATACACAACTATATGTATTTTATTCTAATTTTGATCGTTTTAAGAGCTTCATTTTAATTAAAATATATGTATTGCTATTTGGACTTTGATTTATGATCCCATGATGAAGACATATGTTACATGGTTCATTTCATACTCCGGAGGACAACACAAACAAAAATTACAAATTTGTCAGTTTTGATGTTTTTATTTTTTCAGGAATAAGTTGTTTTATTTGGTATGTTCTCCAACCCTAGATGGTTTTTTGATTCAAACTTCATATGCAATCTCTGATTATTGTTGTAAAATTTTGAGCAGACTAGATGGAAAGGTGGCTTTGATTACTGGTGGGGCAAGGGGCGTTGGTCTGAGCATGACAAAGCTTTTCTGTAAACATGGGGCAAAACTGGTGGTTACAGACATTCGTGACCAACTAGGTCAAGCATTACAACATGAGATTGGAACCGAACATGCAACTTATGTACATTGTGATGTGTCCAAAGAAATTGATGTTGCAAATGCCGTCAACATAGCTATATCCAAGTATGGAAAGCTAGACATAATGGTGAACAATGCTGCAATAACAGATGATGCTAAACTCAGCATTCTTGACAATGATGTGAGTGACTTTGAACATGTTGTTAGGGTGAATCTGGTAGGTCCCTTCTTGGGAACAAAACATGCAGCTAGAGTGATGATCCCAGCCAAAAAGGGTAGCATAATAACAGTAGGAAGTGTTAGCTCAAGCGTTGGAGGGGTTTCATCTCACGCATACACAAGTTCTAAACATGCTATTGTGGGACTGGCAAAGAATACTGCTGCTGAGCTTGGGGAATTTGGCATCAGAGTGAATTGTCTGTCATGTTATTGCATTCATAATGCACTTTCAAAAGAGTTCTTTAAACTAGATGATGAAGGGTTCTCAAGAGTTTATTCAAATCTTAAAGGAGTTGCTTTGACAGAAGAAGATGTAGCACAAGCTGCACTCTATTTGGCAAGTGATGAGTCTAAGTACATTAGTGGACATAATCTAGCTGTGGATGGGGGCTTTACAACTATTAATCCAAGCTTTGGTTTGTTTTCACAATTCTAAGTTTGAACCTCTCAGTTCATCATTCATCTACGTAATCGTAATTTTCCATGCTTTTCTTGTTGATGTATTTATGTATGTGTATCAATCTTTTTCATGAAAAGTATTGATATATGTGTATGTAGTTTTTCCTCCTTTTTCTGTTACTATAACTTTTTCCTTTTATCTGTAATAAACAGTTAGATATTATCTGTATGTAAGTACATTTCCATGAAAATTATTTATATATATTTCGTTAACAGCATAATTAACCATATTAATATTAAGGTGAAATATAATCAGTCTTTCCACTGTGGTCTTATTGGAGCACCTAAGAACTAACTATGATATATATATATATATATATATATATATATATATATATATATATATATATATATATATATATATATATATATATTTTGTTAAAATAGAAATGAATTATAGAATATAATATAAGAAATAAAACTCACGTATCCATTATCTTAAACATTTTAAATTAGTTTGAATCCTTACTTAGATTTAACACATCTCCTTTCCATTTATATTTCCTTATCTTACATATCCCACTTCCTTAAGTTTAAAATATATTTGTGTGAAAGTGAAACTATTTTCTTAATGGAATATATGTGCATCTCCTAAGATAGATGATTTTGATCCATTATGTTTTCTATGCCTTATATTACTAATCTTATTAAGTTTTCTGAGTTACACATAATGCATCATTTATTTTCAACAATACATAATGCATCATTTATTTTCAACAATTTTATGCTTTAAAGTTGAGTTGTTATGATTTTTCATCTTGATTATTTTTGTTCAAGTGAAAATATAATGTTTGAGCAAATCTTATTCTCCTTAGCCTAGTCTGGTTGATTATTATTTTTTTTAATTATTATTTTTTATTTTTCATTTCTCTTCAAATTTGATACTTGCGCATGCATTTGGAAGAAATTATGATTAAAATTAAAGAAAATCAAATTGCTAATCCTCCAATAAAAACCATGATTCTTCTGTATTTTGCCACTTAACACTTACTAACTCCAAGCTATTGAAAGTTCTAAAGCATTCTTCATTCCATTTCCTCAATTCTCCCATTAGGATTTTCAACTTTTCTTTTGAGACAAAAGTTGTCACCTACTACACAATGTTCTTTGAAGTTTTTTCGACCTACTTTAAGAACCTAACATGTATAAACCAACCTTCAAGCACTCAAAATTTCTATTTGCCCCTATCAAATTTTGAGTTATTTTATTATATTGAACAATCCGGCATCACCTTTGAGCACATTCTGGTCATAAATTGTTCCCATCTTGACAATATTAATCATCTTGACATTATTACACCTGATAATAAAATACCAACAAGATAAATTTACGGATGGAAATGGCAATTTATAAATGTTAAGGTAACAAGTAACCATTTTTTATATATAATTGATTTCCTAGATTGTTTATCTCAAAATAGATGACAGATTTTTTAATTATGAAAATTAGGGAACTAATTTATAATAAGAGAAATCGAGTAAACAAACATAATTATACAAGAATAAACTAATTAATGGACAATTCACATCAACAATCAATATTAATGAATTAGTGATTAAAAAATACTGATTTATCACACAAAATATTCCAAAAAAAATATTATGCTGTACTCCAAAACATTAACTTAAATCAATCAATTTAAGTCAAATATTCAAGAAAAAGGTTTTTCAGGAATGAGGGGATATGGTTACGGAAAACGATTTCCGTAAAAGAAAAAAACTATTACGGAAAACAGTTTCCGAAACAGTAAAAACATATTTCGGAATATATTTTTCGTAAGTATGTATATTAAGGAAAAGGTTTTCCGAAATGTTCAAAAAAATTGAAAAAAATTACTTACGAAAATTTAGAAAACCAATCCTTAACCAGAAAAATACATCCCTTTTGCGCCTCCATCCTTCACCACCAATCACCACCCATAATCTACACCACCAACATCTCCAATAATCCACCCATCTACAACAGAAACACACATTCACCCCCAACATTTTTAAAATCAAAACTCAATCACTTATCTTAACTCTCTAAATCTCCAATCTTTATTTCGACTCTTGTTACACGCCAACAACCTACAACAACTCCAATCTTCAAGCACCTACAACACCTCCCATCTTCGAGCTCCTCTGCAGCACTTCCAATCTCCAACACCCTAACTCTTTTTGTCTTCATTAACAGGGATATAATAATCTCTTCACATGTCTTGAGGGGTGCATAAAACAATTATGGGGTGCAGGAAGTAATTGTCTGCAAAAATATTATTTAGCTCGCTTAAGGGTGCGAGTAAAAGTTGGGCTCCACCCAGTAAATATCAGCAGCAGAGGAGTCCGACATGGATCAGGGCCATTTCTATTTACACGCCCTCTAATTACTATTACACTCATTTTTAATAACATCTTCATTTTCCTTGCCAGTATGCTTCAATTCTCATCAATTGGATTTTTCATCAAAAAATTTAAATTTTATTAACAAGGTATTCCATGTTCACTTATGGGATATAAATAAATTAAAAATAAAACAAACAGAACAAATTAAAAGGAAAATAGTCTAAAAAGTATTTTCAAAAAATTTTGGAAAGTACATGTGAGAATTATTCTGAAATGATGAACTAAATCAGTCTTATTTTGTGCACATATAATGAAGAATTTAAAAAAAAAAAAAATATGTGAATAGTTGAATTAATTGGAACAGAAATGCACAAAATTAAATTAAAAATTTTATGCCCTGAACAGATAGAAGACACAAAAAAATTGGTAAAAAATGAAAGAACAATTACAAATGTAGGACAAAGATTAGGGTTTAGTTTATTCTGTATAGATATAGTTGATCTATTAGACAGTTGAATGATCATTAGACAGTCTCATAAGAGAACTATATAGATAAAAGAAAACTATATATACTGTGATAATAACAAAATCAAATGTTTATATGATTGTTTTAAGAGATATTTATATGGCTACATAATACATTAAATTGGATTAAATGGTTAAAACATCTAATGAGTTATGTAGTATTAAACTGTCAACCTTTTAGGAGTAAAAGATCAAAGCATCTAACTAGTTAGTTATCTAAGACTAAATGTTGTTATGACTGTGTAAACATTTAATATACTTTTCACATTAAACAGTCTGACAACTTTAATTAAATGGGATTAAAGAAAAGTTTTTCATACATAAAAATGGATGTATATAAAAAAAATTATATCCAAAAAGATAGTTTCATGTGGGCGCAAAATCTTTGAAATATATCTTCTTGCTCAAATTTTAATTATTGATATATTGATATATGATTCAGAGATTCTTGAATGAAATTAAATTGAAAAACTTAATCTTAAAAATATTCTTTTTCCCCCTGTTTTCAAGTAATATTTAAAATAAAATACTTTTACTTTTAAATTTTCTGGTTTCGTTTTGATTTAGATTGCAAATAATTTTAAGTTGATTTTCTTCTTGATCAGATTCAAAACAAAAGCAAGATTTAGATTTTTAGTTTTGGATAGTCTAGTATAAAAAAAAAATATGAAGTATGAAAATTTTCAGAAAACTGAATTAATAACTTCAAGCAGTATAGAACAGATTCAGACCTATTTAAAGTACTTGAAGGAGCATAACAATGTAATCAAGTAAGCAAGCAATTTGGAGAGTATCGGATAGAATATCATCTAATCTTTAAGTTGTGTGTTTAACCTTTTCAATTTTTGACTATGTGAAGTTATACTTATAAACTTTTATCATGTTCTTTATAAAAATGTCTTATTATTATTTTTGAGACTTTTTAATCCAAAAAAAAATAAAAAGGGTTTACTAGAAGATTGTAATTAATACCTCTGATGATAATATTTTATTGTAATTATATGGATTAGTAAAAAATTTTAAAGAGTTACTTAAGAGAGACTAGTGATTACATTTACCTAAATTTGAGTAAATAAAGATAAATTTTATGTTAAACTTTATTCAATTCTACTATTGATTATTATTAGATGATCTATGTATCATATTATTCATTTCCCTGTACAAGTATTATTTTTGTCTACTAGTAAACAAGTTTCTATACTTCTTTTAACTTCTTGTTAGAGTCAACATTTATGTATTTAGTAATCAAAAAGGAAGAAAGAGTGTAAACAATAACTTCCGGAAGTGTAAATAAGAACTACCTAAAAGAGAAGAAAAAGATTGAGGTGATGCCAACACAACTAGTAAATATGTGAGAGAGAATGTACATTAATTGGGAAAGGTGAGGTATTATTAGTGATGTTATTCGGGTGGTTGCAGTTTAGGCCGTGGCTGAAGGTTGGTGGTTGCTGCCATTATTACGGTAGATGTAGTTTTAACAATAAACATACACAAGATTGGTTCTATTTAGTTAAATGCATGTAGACAAACAAAGAAGGGATGATAAGAAGTGTTGCTCGGTTTGGTCAAAATGGTTCATCCTAATTTGGATTCATTTTATTGTTTTAACATGTAATTAGTTTAATTTCACTTAAGCACTCAGTTAGTCAACTTAATCATTTTAAGAATATTTTAATGCTGCAATTGTGGTAAAGTAGCAAATCACAGTTGCCTCATAGTTATGAAGTTCAGTCAACCCAATTACTATGATTAAAGATAATTTAGAAAATGATTTTTTTATTTAAGAAAATAAAAAAAAATTAACTAGATAATTTTTTTTGAAGTTTGAACTAAAATATAAGTTGTTTATCTTTAAAATACAAATTTTTTAAAAGATTTTTAACCTGTTGAAGTTTGATATGACCTATAAATTTGTTTAAGAACTTACATTGTGAAAAAATTAACACTAAGCTACAGACTAAAATATTTATTTTAGACTTAATAAGATATATACATACTATAAACATGTTTCTAAGATTTAATATGGCGTTCACATATTAACCATTCATACAATCACATTTACACTCAGTCACTCGTGATATCCAAATTAATCATATTTGCATATATCATTAACCATTATGATTAAGCAAGTCACAAGTGGGATAATTAAGAACTTTAAGATATGGCTAATCATATTCAACAATTGCATATAACTATATTAAATACTAATGAAACAAAATTAACCATACCTCTACATATATAATATCAATGAGAATGAATACTAAATGAAAGTAGAAGCATACTGATATTTTCTGAAATTATAAACAAGAAGACACTAATTACTTACTCAAAGTATGATCAAGAGCAAGAATGTATGAAAATAACTAGAATTTCAAGTCATAAATATCTAATCCTACTTGATAATGAAAGGTTCATTGTTTGAGTCAAACTTGATGACTTCATTCGGTTGGAGGGGAAACATAGGTTCGGAGAGATGGTGACTGAGTGAGAACATCAGGTGCAATAGTTGTGTTCTGTCCTCCACTCTTCTGCTGCATTCTCCTCCTAGCCAAGTACCCTCTAATCCATGGTGTCACATCCTCGTTGATTTTGATCATGATGAAGAAAATAATGCGGTAGATCACGATCATGCTGAAGATCACACTCAGGTTTATCCACTTTGATCTGTTCACATCAATTTGGAAGACCTTTTCCAAGATGTATTCTCCTGGTATCCTTGGAAGATCTGGTGTCTGGTTGTCAAATATCAAGCCCCTCAGATCATTTTGGTACTGACCCTGAAAGAGTTTTTATAGTTTTTATCATCAAACTTAGATATAATAATTGCACATGACTTTTAAGAGCTGAAATGTGTTACTTCTGTTACCTGTAGTGCCCAGAAGTGGAAACTGATGTATGACATAGGGTAGCGCCAGACTGGCTTTGGTATATCATGTGGAAGCCTAAAGTAGCCTGAGACCAACATGAATATGCCCTGAAATTTGAACAATAAAAAAAATCATAGTCAAATAATCAGGTGTGAATGGATGATCAATTGGACTATTTACCATATTATTGAACAAAGCTCAATGGTTTTACAGAATGAATCTATTAGTGTTGAATTTTCACATTCCATGCATAATATATGTGGAGATTTATCAATATTTGTGAGACAGCATATTTGGTTTAATAGTGTAGATGTGGTTTTCATGTTTATATTTTAGACATGATTTCTTTTTCTCAAGGAGTTTACAAACATGCTAAGAGACAATTTATCAATTCCTGGTTTCAACTGCTTATGCAACATGATATGCAATTAGTACTCTTGCATTTAGTAGATTCAGTATTGTGTTTATAAAACAAAATGGGGAAGGTTGAATTTTGGATGGTGGTTGAAAGGAAAAGATGTAATTTAATGCACATGTGTCTATATTATGGGGAGGAACATGCATACCTGAATTCCTGCTCCAATAATGATGCCCATGAGGAAGTTGGGGACAATGCTAGCAATTGCCATCATTAAGCTTTCAACCACTGTGACACTGGCATAAAGGCACAACACAAAGAAGAGGTAATGCCAAAAGCCAGGGTGCAGGCGAACCATGAAGTAGCAAATGGTTCCAGAGAGAAATGTGATCAAAATCAGGAAGGGCATTGCAGATAATGTGTTGCTGATCACAAATGCAGTGACACCATAGTGGCCATTAAGCCTCTCCCTTTGGAAAACCTGTGATGGAAATTGAAAATGTATGATTTTATACTACATTATAGTGAGTATCATGGTTAGTTGTTGCATGGAGAGCACAGAACATTCACCTTCATGTCTTCAACAAACGAAGGGAATCCACCAATTGACATGAAGGTCACAAAACCAAAGACAAAAGATGCACAAGAACCTCTGGCCTGAAAAGAAAGGAAGAGAACACATGAACTCCAAGAAGGCCAAATTTCTTGCAAACATGATTCAGTGACAACTTCAAATTGCTTTCAAATGAGAAATAGAAGTACCAGAATGGAGTTGTAGCCTGTCCCCACATTCAAATAAATGGTTCCAATACAGATAGTGACCACTATGTAGATAACAAGCCTAAGCCAGTAGTATCCAAAGTCCCTTGACATGTTGATGAAGGAACGTTTGGTTAAAGTGTAAGACTGCATCAAGAAACTAGCCTCACTTCCTCCAGCTTCAAGCACTGTTCCCTTCTGCAGAATGCATCATTCTTAAAAGATCACAACATTGAAGAATTGACTCCAGAAAATGAACAAGAAAAAGAGGATGCATGTGTGTGAAATATATATGTATATGTTAATATATTACTCTCAATTGCATGATTCTTAAGTATGGTTATTTTCATAAATAAGTATTCATTGAAAAGCACTTACAACTTTGGATATCTCATCCACTTTTTGGGTTGCCGCATAAGAGTGCTGAGAAGTGCGGTAGAAGTCAATGAGAGTTCTGATTGCTTCAGCAGTAGTGATCTTGTCCAAAGGATCATCACTTCCCTCGAACTACAGAGAAAGGTTCAGACCAAATGTTAGCAGAGGTATATATGTTGGAAAATAATTGATGAAAAGCACATATTAAAATGTTGAAACTAATGTTGCCATAACATAATGAGTAGTAATTAAAATTTAAAAAATTAACAAAATACCCCCCTCCCAAATTGCAATAAAGATAATATTTACAACCAAAAGATACATTAAAGGGCACATTTTTAAGGTGAAAATGACTAGTGATTAATGACTATGTAGAGTGTTATGAAATTGAAAGACAAATGTGTGTAATACAGAAGAAAAGCTGAATACCCTCAATTTCATGGACCCTTTGAGAGTGGCCTTGACTTTGTCAAAGTCAGAATTGATGCACCTCAGGAAATGATCAGAAGGGTTCCTCAAAGCAGGACAAGGGAAGCCAGCTTGTGCAAAGAACTGGGGACAAAATCACTTGTATCAGTAATCAAAAAGCTTCATTCTATACAAAAGTCATTGCTGATTTAAGAAAAAAAAAAGTGGAATATGTGTTTGACCTCATATGCATCTGAAGCCTGCCCAAAATAAACAGTTTTGCCACTAGAAAGCAAGTATAATTGGTCAAACAACTCAAACACTTCACTGCTAGGTTGATGAATAGAGGCAATCACGGTTCTCCCATCCCTTGCCAAGGCACGTAGTGTCTGAGTCACAAAGAATGCTGAAGCACTGCACAAAGAGAAAATTCCAAAACAAACTATGACATGAGTTCAGTAAAAAGAGATGTTTCTACTTTACAAATTTCATCAAACCAAACATTCTCCATCAAAAGAAATATTTATAGAATATTGTGAGACCCTTTAGAAAAGGTACACACAATTTGATGATGTGACTATGCAAACCATTATCCAAACAGATGAAGACTTAACTTCCAAAATCATTTTAAAAAATTGTAGGCTAAAGTTGTATTTGTTTGTTTGTGCATGTTTTGTATACAGATAAGAAAGATTTCTAAGATAAATCATACACAGACAATGCATGGTCCCTTATTTATTGCACCACGTTTTTCCTTTCCAAAGATACACAGAAAGTTTATCATTATGAACCGATAGAAAACACCTACAAGACAAGTATACATCAATCTATAGTTGTCAAAAGCAACAGCAGAAAAGACAAAGTACTCCTTCAATTAAAATGGCTTTTCCATTGTTAATTTTAGAACAATGTTAAAACATCTCTATCTCATATTTATACTATTTTAATTTGTTTCAAAACATTTTTCACTTCAAAAATTAAAAAACTATTAATTATTTCTTCCACTACTGTTCTCATTTATTAGTGTCCACCTACATCTTAAATGAATTAACTACCACAATCAAACTCTTTTAATAAGGATAGCTTTTTATTTAAAAAAAATATATTTTACCATAGTAATTGAGTGATTAATAATTTTTTAAAGAAACCTGCATCATGTTAAAAGCCAAATTATGTGAAAAATAAAAAATAATATTCATTCACATTTTTTCTTAATCATCATTCTTTAAAATATCAAATATTATTTTTTACTCATAAAAAATTACATGTAAATTCTGATATTTAAAATATCTTAAATGACATATATCATCACATAAATTTTTTTTTTTCACAAACAGTATACTAACATCAAACTATTTCTTAGATTTTTTTATGTCAAGAGACAAAACCCCTACAGGAAAAAATTGCAGTTAGGAGGAGATATTAAGAATAAACTTACTAGACCAAATTTTTCTTCTACATAAATGTAAATTACTTCAAAAGCACAACTATCGGCACACAGTTACAAATACAGCACATATTTGGTAGCATATCAAAATTGAGGTGTCACAACTTCATATGTGGGGATGCAAACCACTTAAGACAAGGAAATTAAATTCACATAAAGTGATGTATAACAACCTGTCAAGTCCACTAGTTGGCTCATCAAGAAAAAGCAACCTTGGCCTCATCAAGATTTCCAGGGCAATGCTAACCCTTCTCTTCTCTCCACCACTGATACCACGCAAGTGCCAATTTCCAATCACTGTGTCTGCACAATCTTGCAGTCCCATTGCCACAATGGTGCTCTCCACCAGAGCTCTCTTATCTGCCCATGGCATGTTATCAGGCAAACGCAAACGAGCTGAATATGATATCGTTTCTCTCACTGTTAGGGTACCAATCAAGTTGTCATCTTGTGTCACATAAGCCTGGTTAAGTTCACAAAATTAAACCAAGTTAGGAACAAACCCTTTTGCAGAAATAGCATAACAACATGCTTAAAAGTTGTAAAACTCATACATGGAAAAGAAGTAACAGTGTAAATCTATTAATTAGTCTATTTAGGTACTATAATTAAAACAAACCATAGTTACTCTTAAAAGGGGAGAATAATGACGAAAGTAAGTATTAATATATATTATCAAATCAACTAACTATATTCTTCCAATGAAACATAGACACCGCTAGGTTGCATTTAGTACTGAACATTTAGTACATAGACAGAAGAGAATGAAACATTTTGTTCTATTCTTGATGTAAAAATCTATATACCATCTTTCCAAAAATTCTTTTTTTATTCTATTCTGAAGAGAGTTGCCAGTGTTACAGTACCAAAAAAAATCAAAATATTTTGATTGAGTTGTTTTTCTGGCCAATAACTGAATGAGTTTGGTGATATATAAAACAAGAGAAATAAGAAAGAAAATCTCAAGGAGATACCAAAATCCTTTGAAACATATAGTATTAAATAAAGATCCAATATTATATTCACTTTTTGTTTGAATGCTTCACCAAAGACTATATGTTAAGGCAAAAGAACCAAAGACTGCATGTTAAGGCAAAAGAGGAAAAAGACTCACTGCAGTGCCAAAAGAGAGTTTGGCTTTGCGTCCATTGAGAAGGATGGTGCCTGAAAGAAAGGCATTTGCAGCTAGACGACTAGAAAGTGCATCAAGGAGAGTAGATTTTCCAGAACCTGAGGGTCCCATGAGAGCAGTGAAGGTTCCTGGTTCAGCATAACCAGTTAGACCCTCCAAAACGTTTTGTGTCTCACCGTTGCTGAGAGTGACCATCACAGTCAGATCCTTCCATGTGAGTCTAGCGGAGACATCTCCAATGATCTCTGAGTTGGCCTTCTCTCTCCAAAGGGTCTCACTGAGAGGGCTCAACCCTGGTAGGGTGGAACCATTTCCTGAAGGCCTAGCTGTTGCTTCTATCTCCATACCCACATGTGTTGTTGCTTCAGAGTTTCTCATGATAATTAACTTTCTTCAAACCTCTCACACACTCACCTTTTAGGCTTCAATACAATATGGTCCAGACTCTCCAAAAGAGTTCTCTGGTACACTGATCAAATCCGATCCACCAAAAGGGTAAGACCAAATTCAAAAAGCCAAGCAGTGAAACCTATGGAGGGGGAGTATATGTGAGTGTATATATATATATATGAGGAAGTTAAGTTACTATAATAGAAAAACCAAGAGGGCAGTAAGTAGGAGGGAGAGAAAAGTGTGAGTGGGGAAATGGGAATGGTATGATTGGAGAGCTTTGACTGAAGGTGAGGGTTTCAAGAGAGATGATAGACTCATGCAAAAAGAGCCTTGGGGAGTTGCATAGATTTGTTGCAACTGTTGAAAGGGTTTATAAGGTCTTGCTATGAACAAGAAGAAGTGATTGGAGCAAGGGTGTTATATTCTTATCAAACTGATGTAAGGGATGACCGCACCAGCTACAACATGTTATGATATGATTATCTTACTACTACATGCTGCTCGTTGTTTGGGAGAGCTCAATTCTCAAAGCAAAAATATTGAGAGAAGAAGCAATAAGTTTCGGCCATTATATGGAAGCAATCAATTAATGGGTGCAGCTAGTCGTTGGTAGCTACATTTATTGCCAAACCGACCCCCATTTAACCCCGAGGCTGAGGTATCTGTTCATATTTACGCGTGTGTGTGCTTTTCAACTTTCTATTCTTCCATTCCCATTTTATTTTCATAAACATTTTTTAACACTTTTTAGCACATTATTTTCAACAGTTTTTGTTATCAAGAGTCCTATTCATTACTGCTAAGAAAACTTATTAATCAGTATCCTAAGAAAACTTATTACAGAATTTGAAAATCAGTGTCTTAGGTTAGAATTTGTCTTCAAGTATGGTAAATTTTTTGTTGAGATTAGCATAAGAAATGCATTGTAAAAGATGTGTGGTTAAATCTGGTATTTACTTTTTGGAGCCTTGGTGACATAGAAATGTGATGGTGTGTGGGAACATGAGCCTAATTAATTTGGCATGCCCTGTAAAGGCAAACCCGAAGCTTTCTTTGATGGTAAGGAAAAGAAGCAATGGTGGAAAGATGAGATTGAATGAGAGAAGGGTATCCACGTGAGATCATGGATGGGACCAATTAATACCCATCAGACTTGAATTGATGAATGAACAATTGGACATCCTTGTCATTTGGTTACAACTTTTCGTAAGGATCATTCAGTCTCGTTGGTACTACTATTTTTCGTTTATCATTCAGTATCGTTGGTACTGCTACTATTTTTCTTTTAAAATCTTAGGTGGGAAGGAGTTGGGATAGGAGAAGTGATTAAAGGATAAGAACAAAATGCTATTATGTACCTAGTAGATACATGTCATGGTGTGAAACAAAATTCAATTGTAGTACCACCATGTTCCTTTTTATAATTATTATTATTATTTGGTAAGAAAAATATTAATTATAACAAGATATTTATGTTGCTATTAGTAGACTACTAACATTCTATTACAAATATTATTTTTTTATTATTGGGGAATAATACATCATCACAAAGCTATATAATTTAGGTATATATATATATATATATATATATATATATATATATATATATATATATATATATATATATAATAAAAAATATTTATATATAATAATATTTTATATATATATTTAAATATATATATATATATAAAAAAAA
>Ga0099825_1004827_pt1 | contig 17562 bp, 7 predicted proteins | sample SiratroredBW_FD_76838 | JGI IMG/M metagenome (GOLD analysis project Ga0099825, IMG submission 76838) | Root nodule microbial communities of legume samples collected from California, USA - Siratro red BW | ecosystem: Host-associated > Plants > Roots > Nodule | place: USA: California | collected...
AACCTCCCTCCTATCCCGAACCTCCACCTTCTTACTCTTTCAACCCCTTAATCCAACCCTCGCACCAACCTTATTACCCTCCTCCTCCACCCTCTCTTCCTTCCAACCCTAATCCAAATCCACCCTACTCCACTCCCGCTTACGACTTCGATGACTACGGTTCCCTAAACCCGACGCGTTCGGACTCGTGGGGGAACGACGGCGTTTATGGAAAGGGAGTGTCTGCGTACGAAGGCGGGAACACGAAGCCGTATGGAGCACGAGGCCCGGCTCCAGCGGCTTCCGCTTCGCCTGGTTTTGATGACTACGGGAGAGCGATTGGTGGTGCTGGGTCTGCGACGAGCAAGGTTGTGAAGGCGGTGCCGAAGGTGGATTCCGGAGAAGATACGAATAGCGGAGTGCAGAAGTTTCGGGTGAAGCTGTTGGCGGAAAGTAGTGGCCAGAGCACTATGGATGTTCTCTGTCAGGTAAAGTACTGTGGATGAAGATGATCAGTGTTTTGATTTTGACTTAAGTTACACTTGAATGTTGATTAAGAGTAAATAAATTCTGTAGCACCCCTAATTGGATGAGTATTATTAATCTTCCTTATACTTTATTGGGAATATTTTATTGAATGGAAAAACAAAATGCACTTACGTAGTTAAATATTTTTTTGAGTAGCTTAAATAGTTATACAGCCGTTCCATGACTAAGACTACGGTATGTTCCATAACTAATCCTACGGTATAAGTTTGTTCATGCATACTTTTACTTAGCCGATTTATTATTAAAAGGAAATGTAACTTATTTAACTTATCTATGAGTTGGCTATAGAGCCTACTAGTCATTAAGAGTCAGATTCAAGACAAAAAGTAAAGGATACCTGTTTGTGGTATTTGAAATCTATTTAGAAAAATACAAACTTTAAATATTCAATAATATTAGATAAGATTTAAGAATAACCTAACAACTAACTAAGGCTTGTAAAATACACCTATCACTATAAACAAACACACAAAATTCTAGATGTTTTAGTTAGAAGCCCTAGGAATCAGACCAAGTACTTTTGGCTAGAACATTTTGATGCCGGTCTATAGAAAGGTTAAAATTGGTCCTACACTATATTGAGTAAAAAGCCACATTACCCCAAATTCACCATGAGAGATCCTCAACCCCAAGCCCCAGAAGAAGGAGATTATGCAGCATTGAATTAAGAAGGCAAACTGAGACAACACAACGAGTAGAGGAGGCTTATAGGCCAAAATATGGCTTATCAACCGAGGTTATGTAGAAGGTGGCTTGTAAGCCCCAATATAACTTCTTTGCTTGCTTATACTCGAGGTGATTTGTAGGTCTCAATACGACTTTTTTGCCAAGTTATGCACATGGTGGCTTATAGGCCCCAATACTACTTCTTACTGGGTTATGCACGAGGTGGCTTGTAGGCCCTAATACAACTTATTTGTTGAGTTATGCATCAAGTGACTTGTAGGCCCTAATACAGCTTCTTTGTCGGGTTATCCACAAAGTGACTTGTAGGCCCTAATACGACTTCTTTGTAGAGAGTTATGCACGAGGTGACTTTTAAGGCCCCAATACAACTTCTTTGCCTCAACATGCTCAAGGTGGCTCATTGGCCCCAACATGATCTATGCGCTAAGTAGCCTATCGTTCCCGACATAGCTTATCAACCTTGATTTATTAGCTTATGTGCTAAGTGGCTTGTTGACCGTGATTTATTAGCCTATGCGCTAGTGGCCTATTAATCTTGATTTATTTAGCCTATGAGTTAATGTGTCTCGGTCCCGATACGTTATTAGCTCCAATGCTCCGATTAACTATATTAATCTATGTTTTAATGTCACGTCATTTTAAATTGGTTTTTATTTCCATGTTTCTTGTTTAAAATAAACTAATTAACTATGACCCCTTAGCAAACTTTTAAGGCTTAACTCATCCAAAACCTAAGTATAATTAGGCTTTTCGTCTTAAAAGGCTTGAGCCTGAGGGGTTGTGTACTAGTAGTTAGTTTGATATCCTATTAAAAAGGAATATAACTTATCTAACGAGTCGGTTATATTACAAAGCTTTTGTTGTTGTTATATTACACTGCAGATTCTGAATCCTGCCAACATTTTGTGTGAATATCTATCTATCCCAGAAGGCACTTAGCATAATTTCTGTTGTGCATTCATTAAACTATTTGTTGGGTATTGTTTATCATTACCATGGTGGTTGATTTGAATTTGTGATTTTGCCAATGCTAATTCTTTCAGATTGGTTTGGATGGAATTCGTATGCTGGACCCAAATACTAGTCGAACATTGAGAATATATCCACTCGAGAACATAACAAGATGTGATGTAAGCTTATTAATCTCCTTTGTGAAATTTTGGATAAATATTTTGAAATTATTTTGTAGTCAATCTCAATATAATATTTTTTAATTGAATTATGCAGAAATTCGATTCATCTACCTTTGCATTTTGGTCAAAGAACTCGGTGGATATTGAGTCAAGGCGAATAAGATTGCAATCCAATAGTTATACAACCAACACACTTTTGGATACAGTAACTGCTGCTACCATACAGGTTAAGAGAAATTCATCCTTCCTGTATGCCAATATTATTTTGCTGATAAATTAGATTACTAAGACTGGGAATTTTATTAATATCTGGTGGAAGACACTGGGTTTGTTTGATGTTATTGGGAGACAGGATTTAGTTTTAGTTGCTTGCATTGTTTAATATGCAGTGTACATTCTAGGTTTTCTTTTTTACGTATGACATTTTAGTTTTACTATTTGATGAAATTTGTTGTATGACATGTTTAGTTTTACTATTTTATGAAATTTGTTATATTTAGTGCCTACTTATCTGTCTCATACCATATTACCAAGTGTTTGTTGTAGAACTATATGTTTTACTTTTAATGTGTTCTATAGGTGGAACTTAAACATCATCCTATTATTTTCTCTGGTAGTTGTGATGTCTAGGAGTTTTATAGAAAGAGTCATTATAAAAAGATGAAATATAGGATTAATCACATTTGTTCATATGGCTTAAAACTATCAAATTCAAATGGTGTGAGACTTCCCAATACCCCTCCACATATGTTTGCCTGCCAAAGCAGGTGAGCCTATCAGAATAGGAATTGAGGTAGGAGATGTAGTACTTCCCAACACTCCCCTCCAAATATGCCTACCGAACCAAGTGCTACCAGAAATTACCATGACGAGCTTGTTTGATATCGTTTTAAAATCAATTGGAATTAAGTGGAGTTGCGATATATGTATGTATGTATATGTGTGTGTATATATATAAAAGCTACAGTCTAAGAATATTGGTAGGCAACCGAACACCATTCATAATCTATTTTAAATACCTTATAAATTTTGTATTACTCCTTTCCTTCTGGTCCTTAATAGAGGGTACTTATAAATAATCACTTGTACCAATAAAACACTTAATTTAGTTAAAACCTTTAAAAATATATTACCAATGTACCAAATTAACTTAATTATTAATGAATTTTGAAATTTCCTTCTTACCATTCACTAATACAAAACACAAATACTCATAATATTTAACAGGGGTAAACAAGAAAAATAAACCTGAAGTTGTGTAGAAATTATAAAACGTCTTATAAATTTCTTCTAAAGTGTGCCTTATAATAAGGACCAAAGGGTGTAATATCTTGTCTTTTTCTCTTTGTCCATGAACTTGTCAAGTTGAACTATCAAACAATTTCTGCTATGTCTCATGCAATGATATAGAACTCATCTCTTCTATTGATATTGTTCCTAGCTAGATCATAATTATTTTTAATCCTATATAAAGATATTCTAGCTTGAATACTTCTCTTGTTGGATCTTTGTTACATATACTTATCCAGTTCTCTCAAATCATTTTTCAATGTTGGGGGCTAGCATATGTCATTATGTCCTCTTGTTTTCTCATTGCAGGTCAAGGAAATGGGTGGAAGTAGGAGGCCTGCGGAATCATTGAGAACAAGTGAACAGCCTACAGAAAAAAAGAGAGGGTTTGGAGATTGGATGAATTTTGTGAAACCTGCCGCTGAAGAGAAGGATCATTGGGTAACATTCGATGCCAACTTAAGTTTTCTCTCTTTTTACCTGTGCCGCCCTTACCAGCTTTGGCTCCTCTAAAGGGAATGGTTTACTTTATATGATAAAGTGCAGAGATAAAAATGTTGATTGAAGTATTAATGGTTGGGAAAATTGTAATAAAATACATGCACATGTGTAATAAACTATGAATTTATCAAAATATACTCCATTGATTTCCCAATCATCACTTATAATTTCATACCTTACCTTCAAAAATGCATCCTTCCTTCTAAAGGAGTCAAAGTCCCTCTTATGCATCCCTTAAAAGTGCTTTAGCAAATTTTTTTTTTGAGCTATTTTTATTGTTACTAGGGTACAATGTTATTACATATTATTGGTTAGTTGTAATTGTTGGGACAAGTAAGTATATGCAGTAATGTTGCCATTAATTATCAACAAGAAAAACAGCCAAGTCTATTAACGTAAGGTCAGGTCAGCTAGATGAATCAAATGACATTGCAATGTTTTATCAGCTAGATGAATCAATGGCATTGTAATGTTTTATCATAAATTATGTCTTCAGACAAACTATTGACTCAAAAAATCTTCTTAATGCTTTCACCTATACTTTTTTTTTTTTCCTCTCAATCTTCCTTTGTCTCTGGTGTTTGGGCTGCCATCCATCTAATTTACTTTTCTCATTGGAGTTTCTACAGGCCTTCTCTGCACATTCCCAAACCATCTAAGGCAAGTTTTACCGTCTTTTGTGCCATGGTGTTCTTCCAACTTTTCCTGTAATGCTTTCATCCCTAATCCTTTAACATCTAATATGTTTACTCATCCACCTCGACATTCTCAATCTTGTTACATTGAGCTTATTCCATTGTTGGCCTTCTGATGCTCAATGTTTAGTCCCCATCGTTGGCCTTTTGATGCTCAATGTTTAGTCCTCCATTCATTAACCCTACATGAATCTTGTGGTTTACATCTTTCTCTATTTCTTTGTCATTCTGTAAGCTGGGCCCTAAATACTTAAATTGTTAGTTTGTCCTCAGAAGTTTGACCTTTAAGCTAAGCTCATTCTTCTTCTTGCTAAACATATATTTCATATACTTGGCGTTGCTTTTACTTAAGTGAAAGCCATGTGCTTTAAAAGCTTGTCCACATTTCTTGAATTCCCATTTATATTTTTTTTCTTGATTCTTTGACTTGAACTTTATCATCTTATAGAAAGCACGCATCATAGCACTGGCTCTTGGATGTGCTCAGGAAGCACACCAAAGGCGAGGTAAGGAGTCAAAGCTGACCCTTGATCCAGCCCTATGGTTATTGGAAATTTGTTGCATCTCAATCTTGTGTTCTCACCATGGTCAGAAGTCCTTATACATATCCTCGATGGCTCAAATATTGCATATACGAACTCCTTGCTTCTCTATGGCCTTGCACAAGATCTAGGACTCTTGCGCTTGTTAGTTTAATTTTTACAATGCTAGTGTGTTTGTTAAACTCTTTGGAAGTGAAAATTGTTGTCACTTGATCTTAATGACAACAAATTAGTCTACTGTATTACCATGAACCTGCATCAACATAAACTAAACTCTGTTTTTCATTTTTTTTGTTGTACTTGGTTGGAGTTCTTATGATATTTAATTTATGCATAGGTCCCAGATGAAGCCGTCTCAAAATGTACATCATGCGGAGTAGATTTTGGGGCCTTTATTCGCAGGGTTGATCTCCTATTTCTTTTAATTATGATTTTTTATTATTTGTGCTTGGGTGCTAATGTTTAATCATCTATGCTTTGAACAGCATCACTGTAGGAACTGTGGGGATATTTTTTGTGATAAATGTACACGTGGTAGAACTGCCCTTACTTCTGATGAGAATGCTCAGCCAGTACGAGTTTGTGATCGATGCATGGTATGCTTAGTGCTTGTTGACTTTCCTCTTATCACTTCCCCTTCCCATTAATTGATACATGATTTATGTTGCTGGTAATTTCTGAGATTCAAGGCCTATGGATGGAAGTTTCAACACATGGTTTTTTTTGGCCTTCAATGGGTCTTTTATCTTGTTTTTGTCCATTTTTCAATTGCATCAGCGTAGTCAATGCTAGGAACTGTGGATGCTGTGTCGCTATGTTTTATATTTTTTAAGCAGTATCTTGTGAGCATTGAAAAATGTGGAATGTCACACACTCCGTTTCCTGTTAGGCCGAAGTGACTTTAAGGCTGAGTAATGCTAAGGAGTCATCAAGTAAACCTGTGTTGCAGAGTCACGAGGATCTTGCTAAGAAACTTCAGGTAAAATAACAGTGGCATGGCGTACATTTTTTGTAGTGTTATTTTTATTTGCTATTGAAGGCTTTAATTTGCCATAATTACGTAGTTAAACATACATTTGTAAGTAAGCGTCCATCAGATGGTGATTTATGTTATTGATGAATTTTTGGTAGGATGAGCTAGAAAGGAATAAAAGGATATCAGGTACGTATTATAATCTGAGTTCAATTCTGGAGCCCGCGTTGTAAAATTGTATGTATAGTTTAGACTCATGAATTGTCACACAAGGTGGCGAAAAGTTTAGTGTGAATCTGGTTTGTGGGCGATTTAGTTTGTTAGAAGATTATATATTTATTTGAGAATCTGGTTTGTGGCTCATAAAGTGGACTTGTTCACAGGCTCTAAGACTGATGGATCTGGAAGTCGAATGAAAGAAGTTGCATGCCCCATTTGCACTGTCCATCTTCAGGTTGGAAATCCGTTGATTAATTTTGCAGGAATCTCTTCTAACTTTACTCCAAACGTACGTCATAATGAAAGGCTTATTGTGGAATTTTTTCAGGTCCAGGTACCAAGCTCGGGTTCAGAGACCATCGAGTGTGGAGTTTGTCAGCATCCATTTGTTGTGAGTTCTCGTTGAGTTTAGATGACATCGATGCAGATGAAGGATTCATAAGGGTTTCTCATCCATTATTTTACTGTTTTATCTTTTGCACGTGAATAATCAATCAACTTTTTTTTTTTTTTTTTTTTTTTTTTTTTTTTTGTGTTTTTTTTTTGTTTTTTTTTTTTTTTTTTTTTTTTTTTTTTTTTTGGACGTGAATAATTTATTTTTTTTTTTTTTTTTTTTTTTTGCATTCTTTTTGGAGTCTTAGCTTGGGGTGTGTAGATGTTTACCTTTTTCTAGTTCTCTTGGAAATTTGTTTCAATTTGCTTGTCCTTTTGTATAAAGTAGTTGCCGAACATACATACATAGCCGTGTCAATTTCATTGTAAATTCTCTGGTTTTGAGGAATGTCGTAGTCTGTCAATATTTCGAGGTTCCGTAATTTTCACTTTTTGAAATGTCAACTGATATGCAGCCATATTGTTGGCAATTTATATGTCTTCTAGGATGGATTAACCGAATTTTAGTAGTTATATTACCAATGTAAATACTACTACAATATTTCCGGAACATATGAAATTCTTAATTCATGTGGATCTTGAAATATCTACAATCGACCGGGTTAACTCTTAACTACTAGACAAGATCGCATTCTTGGTCTTGAGCTAATAAAGTGTTAGTAGTGGATGCATTTGTTTGCTCTACAGAACAAAGCATGATAATTTTATTGGGAAAGTGTATCAATCTGCTGAAACATTGTACGGGCAGGGAATGAAACGCTTTTCTGATTGCTTTATGCTTTTCGTGCGTACAGAGTCGACTCTGAGAAGGAATGTTGTATCAAGTCCGCAAGTAATTTCTTTCTTCAATATTAGGGTTTTCAAAACTAACTTCAAAAAACTGATCATACTAAGCACTATGGTATTCAGAAGTTCCAGAAATGACGTCTTACTAAGCAGGCAATTTTGGTTATTTGAAGACAGTCATTGCTTGGGAAATAAGTAGTATAAAAATATATATTTACTACAAGTAGTAAAAATAACGAATTAAAATGTAAAACTGATAGCGAAAGGAATTTATAAGCTTCGAAGTAAATCATAATTAAAAATAGTGTTAAAATAAACTAGTGAACTGAAAAGTGTAATATTAAAAGCAAGAAAATCATATTTTGCAGCATTTAATAAAAAAATAAAATATACAGTTAATCATTTATATAAAATAAGAAATCTATTACTTAATTGAATAACATATTGAAAATTATAGTTACTTTAATTTATAACATTGTTTATTATCTTAATTATTTTAGTCAATATTTTCTTTTATTAGTCATGTTAGTATTAAACTAGAGTTGATAATAAGGACTAAGTAACAAATTTTTACAAAAGTTGAAGACAGAAAACCATATTTATAAAAAAAACTAATGATATGTAAACAATAATAAAAACTAATTACAGCTTCATTTTTTTACGATTTTTCTCTTGTTCTGTGAATGATAGACTTAGAGCAGAAATGATAGCATTATTTTTCTGAAAATATGTCATAAAAAAATTATCATAAAAATTGTCCAAATGCACCCATTAACATAACATCAAAATCGTGAAAGACATGCAATATATTTAGGTTATGAATGCACCCATGCATATTAAATTTTAGTTTATTTGGGTCAATATTTATAAGACTTTATGGTTACTTTGCAACTTACAACTAATAAGAATACGACGGTGACCAACTTTTGATTGATTATGAAGTTGCTGTACAATGTAATGTTAATTTATCTAATTCCATAAACTTGATGGTTATGTTACCAACTTACACCAACCAATTAACAGTACGATATAGCCTTTATGTACTCGGAAATACTGGTTTCAAATATCAATAGTGTGCATGGATAGACTTTATTTACGAAGATGTACTTTTTTTATCATTTTTTTTCACTTTTTTTTCCATTACTATAATTTATTAGGTATCACATTTTTTTTTATAAATTTCACTTAGTCTTTCTCCCTATTTTAAAAAGAAATTAATTACTGAAAATTATATTTGTTTTGGTAAATTTCAATTAATAATATAATAATAAATAGAATGCTAACACAATAGCCTTAGAAAAAAAAAATGTCTCCAAAAAATCTTTAATGCAAAGTCTTATGAGTAGATTTCATTTTGAGATTTTAATTAAATTTTTGTTATTCTCACAATTTAATTTTTATTAATATGAAAGTATAAAATAATACTTTTTTTTAAATCTTATAAATTTTTTCTGCAATGATTCTTTCTTCATCTTCTCTAAAAATAACTCGTTAATTGTTGTGAAGATGAAATACCAATCTTTAAACTTGAGGTCAATAATAACACAGTTACTTACCCCGAATAGACATTGATTACAACTTCACACGCAGGTGACTGTATAATTACAAGTTTTTTCTAAAATGAAAATATCAACATAGCCAGTACCCTATCCATAACTATTGCATCTTGAAAAATAAATTTTTGATATAACTTTTTTCATTTTAAATAGTTCTTTTTGTTACTAGTAAATGGACAAATTTTATATTTAATATGTTATTACTACTATTTGTGGCACTGCAAAAATAGAAAAGAGCAATACGAAGAACATCTGAGGCCATGTAGAATGGACCAGAGGAGAACAATGCAAGGACCAACTCAACCTTAAATTTGATACCACAAATCAAACCCCACTGGGCCCATGAGTTGTCAGACTCATAGTTCTGACCCACTTGTTAGTGGGTAGTGGTGGAGGCCCAGCCCAAAAGTAGGGCCCAGGCAAGGCTGGTGCCAACTGCTACAACTGCCTCAAACCTTCTACCATCTCATAAATGCCCACACCAATTAATTTCTATACAAATAGTCAATCTTCACTCTTCATTCTCAAATCAATTTCAGAAACTTTCAATTATATAAAATCTTTGGAAATAAGTTTCTATACACTTAATGCTTTTTTACTGGAGCAGTGTGAATAAAAATAATAATTAAGAGATGAGTAAAGTTTTTAGAGATTAATTAAGTGTGAATACCAAATGAAAATTATGAATTAGATGGAATGTGAATACAAAAGTAAAGGACAAGATATTTAATATGGATATACTGTATTAAAAGAAATACATAGTATACAATTTAAGCAACTAAACATCAATTTCAGCCTCGCTTTTTCTTTCTTATATAGGTTGCTATTTGATTTCTTTTTTGTCTTTCATTCTTATCTCAATCTCTTTATCCAAATATTCCTTATTCCTCTTACTAAATTTTGATTTAATTTATTTAATCAAAATACATACATAATATAATTGAAAGTTATATCAAAAGGCAATGGAAAAGAGACGTTAATATTTTCTTAAATCATAAATTATTGTTTATTTTGTTTCGGATATATTAAAACAATAACATGGATTTAAATCAAAATATTTTAATTGGATTAAATAAAAAACTCAACCCAACCTTACCACAAAAAGTAAACAAATCTAAAATTTTATAAAAATATATTTAATTAGAAGGTCTAACATTAGATTATTTAAAAAGGTCTTTTACACCTAAAAAATAGACATATGTTAAGTGTGTGTATATATATATATATATATTGTTATTATTATTATATTAAATTTATTATCATATATTAAAAATATTTACTCCTTTACCATCTTTAATTATCAAAGATGATGATATACATAAATATTATAAAAATATTTTAAAAGAATATATGTATATTGTTAGAAACAAAAAATGAGAAACGAACTCAAACTCGTATATTTGTAAAAGAAATTTGAAATTGATATTAAGACAAGTATTTTTTTAATAAATATTCATATAATAAGTATTTTTAATTGTCTACTTATTAATGAGACAGGTAATTAACAAATATGTATACTTTTTAATTTTTCACATTTTGTTAATATGTTTAAACACGTAACAGTGTGTTAACGTGTAAAAAAGATTAAAGTAGAAGCAAAATGACGTTGAAACAAAAGTAACAAACAAAAAAGATGCCGCTTTCTTCAGTTATAGATCCACGTTTATCGAATTGATAAAAGGTAAAATTTAAAAAAGATAACAATACAATATGAAAAAAGAGCTAAATTCATAAAATTGTGACAATTGAGTGACAAAATAGGCCATTAAATCTTACATATATTTGAAAAAGAACTATTTATACTTAGTGTAAGATATAAAATTTATACACCATTTAAAAATATATTATATTTTTTAAATTCAATCGTTAAACTATGATTATATATTATTTTATTTGTTCTGTCAAAACTTACAAAAATTAAACAATAATGAAAGTATAATCAAAAGAATTATCGTGCTAATTATTCTAAAATATGTCTTTTAATAATTTGTCATTTATACAGACGAAGTAGTTAATGAATATATGAATATAAAATTTTATAAATATAGTCTATACTATTTGAATGTTTAAACACATAACGAGTAATGACTTAAAAAAATCTTGAAATTTATAAGTGTCTTTAATCTACAGACACACCTAAATTAGGAGTCAAACTTTGTAGAATTATTTCCAGACTTTTTAAATGTAATTCTATCAATTTAACAGTTAAATTTAAAATTTTCGTAGAAAAGGTCAAATATGATTTAGTTTCCTTATAAAGTTTCGTCTAAACATTTATATTTTACAAACAATATGGTTATAATTAGTAAATTTTATCTCAATCAATAGCAGAAACATACATGTCATTTTATTTAATAGGGAAAAGTTAGGCAATTATAGGAGAGAGTAATTGTCAGTGTATTAAATAGATTTTAATTATTTATTAAAAGTTGAAGTTATTTAATTAAAAGTGGCAATAAAAGTAGTTACAAAAATAATATGTTTTTTTATTAAAAATAAAACTATGAAATAAAAATATAACATCAAATATAATTAAAAAATGTATTTTCTATGTAATTTATAAATTATAAACTTTATACAGAAATAAAATTCACTGAACATAGAAAGGAAAATTGAACAACATTTTGCCTTTGTAAGATACATGAAACAAGGCACATTAAGGAACCTAAACTACAATTTATTCAATAGATGAAATTTTCAAAAATTTGTACAATTTAAAAATGAATTAATATTTCATTGTACAATAATTAAATCATTTAAATTTTCACATCCAATATTAGAAGAATATTATTGAATAATTAAATTGACAAAAAATTTATTCTATAAAAATGTATTAAATTTCTTTTACAACTATAACATTAAAAAAAAAATTAAGAAAGTTAATAAATTCCATATTGCTTAAAAATAAAAATCGAAATACTATAATATAGTAATTATTTATTGAAAATTTTGTAAACTTAGTTTAGTATTGGAGATGATAATCTCTAATTATATACATACATTATTGTTGAGCATAAAATTGTTCCTTCAATTTATAATATATTTGTTTATGTGTTCGATTTAAGCACATGAGAAAATGATATAGAAATCACAATAAGGTAAACTATTAAGATCTTATAATCAATATATAGGTATAAGCAAGACATGATTCAAATAAATCAATCTAAATCTATCGAATCCATTTTAAAAAAATTATTAGTCTAAGAATCTCAACTCAAATAAATATAAAATAACAAACAAACATCTTTAAAAAAAATAATATAAAATACATTTCATCATATACTTACACCTAAATGTTCTAAACATTTTTTTTCCATGAAAATTCAACTTAATAGATGAATAAATATATTTAAAAATATATATCAACTCAGCATCTAATATTTATTCTATATTATTTATATTTAGATTATTAGATAAAAAAAGTATTAATTTAGCTTGTAATGCCAATTAGTTTGTCTCAATTCATCCTATTTAAACATATCATACCCAAATTTTATATATTCAGCAAGTATATTTAGATCCGAATTTCTATGAATATAAACTAATCAGGCAAAAATATTTATTTATTTATTTTTCCTTCCTTTAACTGATTTTGTATGCTTATTTAAAGTTAGATCCTTACTTTTCCAATAATCAAAAATACTTTTTAAAGATAAGTTAATCAAACATAATATTAGTCTATATTTAAAACAATATTGAAAAATAACATTTTAAGTTTTAACCCATCATTTGTAATATTTGTCTATTAATTAAGCGAAATTTTGTATACAACCTTTTAAATATTGTGAATTCAACTTTTCATGTAATGATATTTACCTTATCATAAACTACATTAAACATATATTACTATTATTTCTTATAATAACAAAAAATTACAGCTATTGCCAATATGAGTTTCCCTGATTTGTATTGCTATTCCTTAAACAAGCCGACAACAAAGAAGAATTGCAAGTCCCTTCAAGCAATAAATGACCTGAAAGGTAAAGGATACCACTTGTACCCACTATTTTACTTTAAAATAAGATAACACCAATTAGTGTTTTTGAGATATTAATTAAAATATTAAAACTGTAACATTTTCAAGCAAAACATATTATTACCCTCACTTCAAGTTTTAATAAGAAAAATCTAAATAATAGCTTCCTGACCAATAAAAATATTTCTTTGCATATATCAGATGTTAATGATTTATATAAGAATTAAAAAACTTATTATTATTACTCTTAATTTTAAAAACTACTCCTATATACTATATATTATATATATGAAAAAATAGAATAAAACCCTCTAACATGTGTATCTTGTACTAATGGTCCATCCTATTTTAATAAAATTCTTTTTGCTTACAAAAAAATTACCATCTCCATGAAGAGACTATACGTAGGTCTCTCTTCTCTATAAAAAAAGAGTGTACTGTTATTTGTTCTCCAACATAGCCAAAACTGAAGTATAACCAGCCATGGTTCATCTTACTAAGCTCCTTTCTTCTTCTTCTTCTTCCTCTCACTTCCTTTCTTCCTACATGCTTCGTTTTACATTGTTGGTGTTATTTGTTTCCTTCAAAGCAAAGGCTTTGTTGAAACTGCCACCAAATGTGTCGGTTCCAGCAGTGTTTGTGTTTGGAGATTCAGTGGTGGACACAGGCAACAATAATAACAGAACAACCTCATTTGCTAGGTCTAATTTTCCTCCATATGGGAGAGACTTTGAAGGTGGCATTCCAACTGGTAGATTTAGCAATGGAAAGGTTCCATCAGATCTTATAGGTAACTACCATTTTATATACACACTCTCTTTCTCTCTTATCTTCTGCTATATTTATTTTATACACTGTTCTAGGTTTTTTCTAATTTGCTGGGTATACACATGCAACCTTTCTATGATAATACTTGGGAGATATATATGTATCTTTATGATGAAATCAACATTTCCTTGTAAAGCTTTAAAATGGCAAACAATATATATTTCTGATTTTATGAGAAGTAATAATGTGCAGTTATGAAAAAGATGATGTGGAAGAAAATAATAAAAAAGAGGCAAAGTGACAAGTTAACAAGCCTAATAATTAAAGTTTTAGAATTGAATATGATGCTACATTTACTTGTGAAGTTAAATGATGACATATACAATCAAGAGAATATAACCTGTGAATTTAGTGACAAATATAGTATTTCCATTCTAATCAAGAGAATGAAACGTGAGAGCACGAGAGTCAACAGAGAAATTGAGAAAAGAGAGAAGAAATACTATTTTGAAGACTTTATTTTTGTTTTATAAGGGTTAAACTAATTAAAATATCTCTGATTCAACTTTATTTTAAAATAAAGAAAAGATTAAAAAAATATAAAAATCAACATTATACTACTCCCGATCTATATATACAATATTTGAATAACTTAACTAGTTTATTTAACGTGCGCTTAAATTTGTTAAAAAATTAAGTTGAGTTAAGAAAGTAATTTATTGTAACTTTTAAATTAATTGGAATTTGAAAAGAATTGTATCTTATATTTAAAAAAAATTATCAAACATATTTAAAAAAATATTCAATACACCTTTAATTGCTGAAACAACATATAATGTAATTAGTTAAATATGATGAAAAAATCGAAAGAGTATACTAAATATTTCATTAGTCATATTAATGAACGAGTAGTTATTATGATCTAATTTTATTGATAGATTTTTATTATAAAATATTCTATTAAGTTTCTAAAACACTAAATATAATTAATACACAGGGCAAACAATATTTAGTTGGATTTCATTGTAAATTTCTTGTTCACACCTTATTTGAAAACGTGGACGTGAATTCCCATAAAAAAAAGTGGATGTTAAACACAGCTGTAAACAGGTAAATGTACTTCATTCATGATGAATCAAAATTATATACCTGAGAATTGGTCGGTTGGTGGGTGTTTAGTATTTAAAATTGACTTAGTTATATACGTGTTATTCATTCTGAGTTAATTTAGATCTATTATTTATTTGTTTTTTATATTGGGGCAATTTTGTTTTAAAAAATTTATTTTAGCTTTGAAATATATAAAATAATTATATTTATTTTTTTAATAAAAATTACATGTATAATTTTAATATTTGTTTTTATAACGAATTATGATTTTATATAATTTACTAATAAATTTTGATAAAAAGAATATCATGTTAAAAAAAATTTAAAATATACCTACGAATCTATAAATATTAAAGCACCACAAATGAAATATTCACAAAATTATAATTATTTTTTCAATTCAAACGTGATTATTTATTTTATCCAATTTCATTCATTTAATGTTACTAGTTCACTCAACCCAAATCCACCATATGTAAAAAATTTCTTAAATTTTTTTTGGATGCAGTGAAATGCGTTTTATTGCTCGAAACTAATTAAAATTATGATAAAATATCGGCTAAAAGTGTTTTTCTTAATAATATTTACTTAGCTGGTTTTATATTTATGATCTACATTTGCGAAAATCCTCACTACAAAATTGTAAAATGACATAGAAAATTTGTATTTTATTGTGAAGAATCAATTTCCCCCCTAGATCATAATTAGCAGAAGCAAAGCCTTGTTATTTTTATCATAAAATAAATTTTGAAGAGATATAACAATATTATGGCATACTTTTTTCTATCTCTCTTTGCTATAAAATTTTTGTACAAATATATGCTTGCAATGAGGTTAATTTGACAAAAAAAATTTGTAAAAGCTATATAAGTTTCAAAAAATTTACGTAGACTATAAATTTTCTACTAAGCACATATTCAAAAACATTTTTTGAAAGATTTGAACACTGTTATCATGAAAGTTGTTTTATTTTAACTTCATTGATAATTAAACTTATTTAGAAGTAAACTTATGAATATATAGTAGTCGAAATTGGGATGCAGTCTCATTTCTACTTATCTGGGCATGTGAAGGTTTCACTGGCATGACACTGACTGACATAAATAAAAGATAACATTTAAGCCATTGAGAAGGACTTTTGGTAGCTTATATTTTAGTCAGAGATACTACACTGAGCAAATTCTTGTATTTTAATTAGTAATGCCTTGATAATATAGAGAAAGAAATGTAAGAAATATATGTTTTTTTTTAAATTAATACGTTAAAGAAAAGAAATTATGTAAACAATAATTATCAAAACCTAGCAACTTTTTTCAGAGGAAAAAAAAGAGAAGAAAAAGGAGACCATGCTATACTAACGTGAAATGAAAATATTTGATATACTTTTTTTTAGTTTTAATAAAAACTATTTATCTCAGAAAAGCATCTGTTAATTTTTAAATTTTTGTTTTCCTTTCTTCGATATTTATATTTTTATTACATTCACAGATGAAAAGGTTAATTCTACTTTTCGACTTTAATATTGTAGTTTAAATTGCGTATAGTTATCATGACTCGATTTTAAAATTTTATTAATTTTTTATATTTGGAATTAAGAGAATTTAATGAGTGTTTTGGTTGTTTTTTCTATTTATAGTCTAAAATTATAATTTCCTTGGAATTTGTATGACTACATTATGATATGAATCTTTTTATGTTAAAAAATAATTTCGATAAAAATGAATCAAATAGAAGAAATTTATAAGAAACAATATTAAGATTCGAACGGGGGAATTTGGATTTTAATTTTAAATAAAATTTGATATCTCAACATATGATCGAATTTTGTAAATATTTTTAGTAGAAAAGAGTGTAAGAACATCTGCAAATGCATAAGTTTTAATAAAAAAATTAAATTTAAAGCTCAAATCTTATAAAAATAATGTACTAGAATATATTAATCAATGTGATATAAGGATGGAAATAAATTTTAAAGATAAAAACAAAATCAATATTAACAATCATATTTTCAGAATATTAATTTTGGTAAAAATTATTTAAAATTTAAGCATGATATATTAATTTCTTAAAACTTTACTACTAAATGAAACTTATAAACATTGATTAAAAATCAATGTGAAATAGTATAAGGGATTTAAAAGTAAACTATAATGACATGAGAGTTATTTTATAAAAGAATTATATACAGAAATAATTAAGTTTATTAAATTTAAGTTAACCGACACTTTTGACTTGCCAAGGCCTATCGAATCTAGTTCCCTGATAGAGTATCAGTTTTGAGTTTTCTTTTGTTTACCTCTACTTGTTAATTTTTATTTTTTTTTGTCTTTCTTTTTCTACACTATTTATTCACTACACATTATATTCTACACTAATTTCAAATCCCCTCCCGATATTTTATACCA
>Ga0099825_1004829_pt1 | contig 17557 bp, 5 predicted proteins | sample SiratroredBW_FD_76838 | JGI IMG/M metagenome (GOLD analysis project Ga0099825, IMG submission 76838) | Root nodule microbial communities of legume samples collected from California, USA - Siratro red BW | ecosystem: Host-associated > Plants > Roots > Nodule | place: USA: California | collected...
AACCTCTTCCTCTCATATATCAAACACAAATCATAATCTCACTGTTTCTTTAATTTTCATATTTCTAAACTCATTATTTTTGCTCATACATGTTCCTAATAGGTGCAGAAAACGAAATTACACGATATTACACAGCAAAACACATTAAAATAGCAAACACGATCTCGCTAGAGTACATTTTCCGGCGAGCTTCCGACGACCTTGAACAGTCAGTTCGAAAGTCATCGTTTATTCACCATCACTTCCTCGTTCTAATGCAATTGAAATCAAGTTATTACGTGCAATATAAAGAGAGAAATCAATGAAAGAAAAGATTCGCCGGTGCAACTCCATTGAAGGAGATAACCAGCGCAACTCTGATCAACAAAACTATAGCTATTTAGGCACTTTCAGCTTACGAAATATACAGAAATGAAATGAGGATGAAGAGACTTACCTCTTGAAGCGAAGAGGAGGACGAACTGTGGCAGTTGGCAGTGCTACGACGAGAGGTTATGCAGATTCCGGCGAGCTTCAAATTGACGTTTTCTCTCCCTATTTCTTTTCTCCGTCCACTCTAGACCTTTCTTTCTACTTTTGGGAAGCTTTAGAGATGAAATTTTTGAATGAAAAACCTCTCCCTCCACTTCTATCTTGCACTGTGTAAATTGGTTTATCTCTTTTTTTCTCCTTCTTGCTTATCAACTTCTTTCCGAAAATCCTCTACCTCCATGTATGAATGTGTATTCTCCTTTTATAAAATATTTTTGACCATTTCCTTCTCCCCTGCTCACACCTCTCATGCTTACAATTTTGTTACCATTGTTACAAACGTAATCATCATCCTTTTTTCAATCTTTCCTATCCTTCAAAAATGTTGGCCATGCCAGCATGAAAATGACCATCCTCATTCCACGCCTCTTTCAAAAACGTTGTCTATCACCTTCTTTTTTATTTCATATCCCTTTTTTTATTATTTTCTTTTTCTAATATTCTTATTATCAATCAATTTTTTTTTATTTTATTCATTTTTTTTAATTTTAATGTTAATTAATTTTTAACCTTGAATTAAAAGAAAATAAATATATAAAAGAAAATAAACATAAGTAAAAAAAAATTATTTTCATTCGGACAAAATCCGGTGTTGACAACTCTTTTGGGTCTCAGTGTCTAAACCCTAACACAAATACTCAATAAATAGATTTTTAGAATGATGTTCACACCTGGCTCAACTCAAGTGGCACTAGGCTAAACTCTCTTATGCAAGGCCCAATATCCAACTCACGCATGACGCAACTTTCATGGTGTTGGGCGCAACTCCTCCTATAGGACCCAAGATCCAACTCACACCCCACGTAACTTTCATGGCACTGAGCGCGAGTGTGCTAAAATTTGTCCTCTTCTATGCATTGCTTTATGAACATTCTATCATTTGTCTTCCTTCATGGGTCTTTTTGTGTATCTTTCTTCATGGGTCTTTTTGTGTATCTTTCTTCATAGGCTTCGATATTTTTCTTTAATTCCATAGGTTTTTGTTCTCTTTTTAAGCAAAATAAAAAAAAAAATTAGTACAACTTACCATTCTCATATACAAATAATCAATTTATTAACAAAAACCTAAAAAAGTAAGAAAAATAAGTAGAGTTAAAGTTTAGAAAGAATTGATTTTATAATAAAAATTAGGTCCAAAATATGATAAGTCCAAAATATGATAAAAATAAATGTTATCAAAGAAAAAAATGCTTAATACACTTTAATCTATTTATGATAACCATTTAACTTGTTTTATCATTGTTTTGAAGAGTTTAAAATTCATGAAAATGTTTCCAAAATTATATTATAAATAAATTTAATGAAAAGACAAACTAAAATTTAATGTTATTGTATTAAAAAATATGATTTAAAAAAGTAATGTTATAAAATATTATAAAGGTATAAACAAATATTTATATATTTCGTTTTTAGGAAAATAAAGAAAAATATTATAATATTAATAAAGAAACTAAAAGTGAATTATATCAATACTTATTATGTTGAATTCCATTGCTTATTCATATTATAGTAATAAAAATAATAATTTGTTGAATAAATTATTTTTTCAGTGTTAAAGAAATCGCATAAATGAATACTAGCACATCATCCAAAACCAAAATGAAGTAATTTATTTCTTAATTTTCTTTCAATTTCCTTATTTCTTTCCAATAATAATGGTACAAAATTAAAAATAAGACCAAAGTTCTTTCCCTTTTTCCGAAATACAACCCGTGCATAATTGTCTTAATTGTATCGTGAACGACATAAAAATAGAACAATTCTTCATCAAGACCTAGATTGATTTACAACATATTTATATTTGTACAACATTATTATTCATATAATTTTAAATAAAACTTATTATTGCTCACAATAAATTTCATTTAAAATTGTTCATCACAAATCCACATATAGGTGTATAGCCAAAATTTAACTCTTCTCATGCTTTCACATCCTCATTGGATATGCCGGTTGTGTGTTTAATATGTAAAAAGAAAACTAACAGTAATAAAACTCTTTAAACAGAATTAAAAGCTTGGTTAAATAAAAATTTAAACAAAATATTGTTATGATCAATTTAGTCACAACAAAAATAAATAACATTCAAATAATGTAATCCATTTGAAGTCAAATCTTCCAATGAATTTCTGAAGGTGATTCCAAATATCAGCATTCACTTGCAATGCTACAAGATTATTACTTTTTATTTGACAAGATTTCAAAGAATACCCTCTATGTTAGATCTATGCATTAATTACAAACTTAATACATATACTTGTTTTATTTACATTGATTTGTTTATTTTAAAGAAATTAATATTATGTTATTTTGTCTACATTATATTTTATTTTACATAATATAATTTTTTATTCAATGATTAACTTCCTTTTTTTCCAATTTCTTTCAACTCGTTATTCAATTTGTTCTTTAAAAAAAATAAATTAACCATACGATGAATAAACTTGAAGAAAAAAAAATTAATCGATAAGTTGGAAATACAAACATAAAAATAATAATAAAAATATTTTAAAAATTTAAAAAGATAAAAACTTTTAAGAAAAACTTAATTAAAAATATTGAAGTTTATAAAATATTTAAAATTTAATTAAACTCACTTTTTTTCACTAAAATAACACTTAGTATTTCCTCTATTCTCTTGTTAATTCTTCAACAAAATTGCGAGATTTTATAGTGACCCTTAAGAGGATGCTAATTGTACTGCCAACCTTTTTGAATTTCCTGACAAATCATATACTTTACAGAAAATCCTCCATTTATTTAACTTATATTATTTTAATCATTGGTTAATTTCTTTAATTATTTTAAATCTTATAAACATATACCACCCATGAAAATCTTAGTTTCAGACTAGAAAAAAATTATTAAGTCTATTTTAAGCTTAATTCCGACTCTTGAAATTTGAATGAACCTATTTGAATCTAATGGGCTAATTACTCATTTATTTATCTAGTTAAATAATTTTTTTTTTCTAGTTACACCCCAAATTTTTTATTTATTTAAATATTAAATATATGATATTGCAGTTAGCAAGGTGCACATCTTAAAACATTTGTTTGCATTAAAACAAATAAGGAAATTTTAAATTTTGTGTGGTAAAAGAAAATTTATATTTAATATTGAATTTTTTTTACCTTTGAAGTGTTAAACCCTTTGGGAATTTGAAGATAACAAAACTCTATCTTCTTCTTCACTCTGAGACTCTGAGTGAGTGTGCGTGTGTGTTGGGGTAGCCATGACGAGTTCTCGAGAACGATTGGTGAAGGCGGTGAAAAAGTTCGTGGGTGTTCGGTACAAGGTTTTCAGCAACCGTTACGGCCAAAACATCATCGACATATTGGACTTCCCAATTAAGGTTGTCTTGTCTCCCTTCACTCTCGCCTTCGACATTGCCGGCTCTGCACCTCGCGGCTTCGGCGTCCCCGAACTCATCTCCAAGCTCTCTGCCACTTCCGTCTTCGTCAGTCCACTTTCCCTCTTCCCTATGCAATTTTCTTCTCTTTCACTTTTTCTCGCTATGTATCTATTTTTTTGTACAATTTGATTCCCTAATTTCTGGAGGAATGTGGAGATACTTGTTAGAATGAAAAAGCTGAAACAATGTAATATTTTGGTAATGATTAGTGAAATTGGAAATGAATAAAAAAGGAATTATCTTAAATTACTTTCTAATTTTTTTATCAATTGGATTATTGGTGGGAATTGTATTCTCTGGGAATTTTGTCTTGGTAGTTCAAGGTTCAATTTTATTTTATTTTTATAATGATAGATGTTGCTTCATGACTTGGTTGTAGGCTATAGCTGCTCTTGGAACTTATGACATTGCATTTGAGCTGGGGAGGAAGGTGCTATGTCAAAGGTGCCGTTTGTATTCCTTGGTTGATGGTTTTGTTGTGTCACTTGAATACATGATACCTCGAATCTTTTATTAGTTTGGTGTTGCTCATTGACTTTTGTTAAACTCTAACTAAATGTGTGTCTCAAGAACAGGAATTGTAATACATGTAGTGGATGGCGGGCCTTGCGGTGTACAATGTGCAGAGGAAGTGGGAGGGTGCATTATCAAGTGAAGAATTACACCTTGAAGAAGTAAGTTTCTCTCCATTTGGATAAATTTGCAGAAGTTATTTCGAGATCATAAAAGTTGAGATTCTTGTTGAATTAGAATACTTTGCAGTCTTTGTCATTTGGGGTCATGCATGGTTACTTATGCAGTTTGTCCAAGCTTCTAAGGAAACTAAGTAATAAATAGTCACACCCATATACAAAGTTCAGACGGGAAGAAAGCTACTCCTTCAAATCCTTATTATAAGACACTGTTAACAGAACTATAGCTGTTTAATGAGAAAATGAACACAATCTTTGGGAGTTGAAAATGCTGTAATAGCATTTCCCTGGGAAATTCCTGAATTATAACTCAGCTTATATCTCTCCTTTTTAAAGAAAAACCCCAAAGTAGATACCAAAAACATTTAGTAAAGGCAAATAGATAAAAATGATAAATCTATATTGGAAGTATAAAGTGTCGTATAAAATGGACCATATAGAGCATGTAGAAGGTGTCTTATAATAGGGACTGGAGAGAATCTTAGTTTTAACTAATACTGGTTTTATGCCAATGAATTTTTCTAAAATGGTGGTTGACCTGAAGTCACTCTAAATTAATATATTATTATCTGGACTGCGGTGAAAATATCTGCTGTCAAGTGAGGAAATGTGTATCTGATTTATATCAAATGGGCATAAGATAGTGCAATATTTTTTTAGTGGATAATTCTCTTCTATTTTGATTTCTTTTAGTGCATGTCGTTTATTATGTTGTGAGGTTCTCCTCCAATTTGTATACACCTCATATATTCTTCAACTTATTAACTTTTAGTGGAGAGAAGCCGACTGCTGAATCTGTAGCAGACGCCATTGCCAACAATCGGGCTGAGTTGGTGCATCTACCGTCATCCTTGGATTTCCACAAACCTCTCCCTTCAAAAGAGTGTCCAACTTGTGATGGAACGGTGGGAGTCAAATTTAAAGACAACTTGACTTTTCATCCAACATTTTGTTTTCATGGATAGGTTCATTCCCACTGAAGTAGTAATTCACGAGTAAACTTTAGTCCTCCCCCTTCTAGCGCACACACCTACCCACCATAAAACAATTCTACTTTGAGAGCAATAGTTAGTCTCATATGTGCTTCATCTGGTAGCTTTAATATTGCAATGTGCTTTGACTTTTTTGTGAAGAATTTATTTGACTTTACACAGGGTGTAATGAACTGTCCTGAATGCAAACACAGATTGGTGCATGTTAGGATCTCAGCAGATGATGTGAGTATTGTTGATTCTTTGGTGCTTGGTTCTTTTCCCATTATTGAGTTTAACCCATTCATATTTGATCTTTAATATTACCTGTGAAGTTTTAATAATCTATTTATAATATGTAGCCAATGTGGCTTTGACAATTAAACTAATCCTTTGTTTCCACACCAGTATTTTGATTGATAAGTCACTTAGTGATTCCATACTATATTTTGTCGCTTTCTCTTAACCAGTTTATACCCACATCAGCAACGCCAATTTTTATTTTTAATTTCTTAAATGAATTAGAATCCATCAGCTACGTTGTATAATAACCATTGATTAGTGGAAACACTGAGTTCTTTTGATGTAATTATACTTGTAATTGCTACAAAATAAAAATTTTGCTTCCTTAAGAAATATTTTCACAAACACTTGAATGATTTCTCTTGTAACAATGACAGTATTTTAAATCTTGCAAAAATATCATTACTTTTTTAAAGATTTATTGGATTATTTATTTTGCTTCTCAATAATATGTAAATTATTAAAATTAAAATACACCCTATCTGAATAGATGTTAAAATTATTTTATTGATCAACTGTTTAACAAGTCAGTTTAAAGCTAGTTCATATTGTTTTAAGCATTCTTTTCTTTGTGCAGATTATGGAGCCCCCGTGGCAAGCTTATAATGTCTTGAAAAAAATGGATTACCCATATGAGGTTAGTGTTATTTCTAAGTTCAAATTTGATTCTATTAAATAAGCAATTCTATTGTCATTATTTGTTACTGACAAAATAATATAGATAGATTCCTCTCATATGCAACTGAAACAAACCTTGATCCTAGGCATTTCTACTCATTTCTTTACTTTTGTGTTACGCATTGGAATTTATGTTTCTCTTAGATTAGCATTTCATGCAAACTTTTGTTGGTTAAATAAGTGTGTCAAGAGGAGACATAAAATATAAAATTTATTTTACTTCCGATTTCTCACTCTTTTTTGACATTGAAGTCATAAGTATATGTTCTTTTATTTTTTCCCTTTTCAGCACATTGTTCACAGCATGAAAGATCCTAGTATTGCTGCATTTTGGCTGATTACATTTCCTCAGATCATGGGTGGATTTACGTATGATGACGAAGTGAAGCAGAAAATATGGTGGCAATACAAGGTTGTCACTTCAACTCCTTTCCATAGTTCAGTACAATTCATCTAATAATTATTATCGCATGATAAATGATTGCTTGGTAAAAGAAATGATAAAATTACATGCTTGAAACAATTTTTCATTGCAAATTTGTCATGAAATATGCATATAAGGTGAAAATACAATGTTAAGGCTCAGATTAAACAAAAGAAATGTGTTTTTGGTTGTTTATCCTTATATTTTGGTTAGGAATGTGGTCCGCAAATAATATACTACAAAAGTAATATATTTCTGTTCCTTGCTACATCCAGAGGGATGAGAATCGCTTTCAGTGGCCTGGTTTTCCTTTTGTGCTGCGTGCCTGCAAGTGTTAATTTCCTCTATTTTCTACTTATGTCAATTCGTTCTTACTCTCTTTGATCTCAGTAGATCATGCACCTCTGTTCAGAGATTGGTCTTTGTAGAATTTTAATTTTGTAAAAATACAAGAAACAACTGATCCTGAATTGATATATGAATCTGTCAGCTTGTAGCTTTTTGTAGGTTTCATCCCTTTTTCCAGCACCAAATTAGTTTTCCAAGCACCTATGCTGTTTCATCTGCGTGTGTTTTAATACTGAAGGATTCATGGGACCGGTTGACTGAACAATCCTGTGTATTTCTCTAGCTGGCAATCATAATGTGTTTGAAGATATTCTTTGTACTAAGTACTTTGACCTGTATGCCAGTAACTATTTGGAGTTTCAGATTGCTAGGAAAATAGGATTTAATATTTAAAATGGAATTGAAAAGCGGGAATGATGGTCATAATAACTATGATTATACAACCTTTCATTCAATTAACCTTTCCAAAAGTTAATCAGACATTATGCAGCCTAAATCATCATATTCACGTTCATGCTTTATAGAAGTTGGTCAAATTTATCTCTAAATATATCTATTTTCCTTTTCCTTTTGTGAGTGAATTTAGGAGTCTAGGCGGTATGATCAACTTCGAGATGTGGTGGCCAAGAGGAAACCAGGGTGGGAGTATCTGCAGGAGGTAAGCTTTCATCCTTTGCACTAACCGTGGTTATCTGGCAATGCCTATGCTCATATTTTAGATGTGGAAGACAAACAATATAAATGTAGGGTATGCTGGGGATTCATCTAGTTGCTAAATAAATGGAAGAAAAGGTTATTCTTTTACTATGTTTTCTGATAATTATGGTAGTTTTTTATTACTTGGAGATATGGAGTTACTCATTTGGTTGATTGACAGTGGCATTCATCTTAAATTTATTTAATTTTCTCTGGATTAAATTTTACAATGTTTGTTTATTTTGAATTGATGTATCACAGGCCTTGATATCTATTGATCCTGACCGTGCAAGGGAAGATCCTGTCATAGTGAAAAATGTCCCTTACTATAAGGCTCAGAAGGCACTGGAGACAGAGGTTATGAAGCTTGATCCTCCACCAAGACCGTCAAATTGGGGTGTACGTATTTACTATCTTCACGTAACATTTGCTAGTTATTCCTTCAGTTAATGTGCACAATTTTCTTTCAAATTATAATGTGATTTTGATGATTGGCACTCCTTGAATTGTTTATCCCCGGTTGGTTAGAGTGGGCATACATAACCATAGACACAGTTGCATATACTGGATTGATGTGGTCAGTATGACTTATAAAACAGCTAGCTGGGCTCTAAGCTGGTCCAAACAGGCCTCTTTTTGTCTTTGTGAACAAGTCTAACGTTGGTGGTCCACCAGGATGGGCTAACTCGGTTTAAATATTTTTGGCTTCACAAAAGCCAACTAATTGATGTAATTTGTAAACACTGTACAAGGATGACCCTTTTGAAGTGCATTCTACTATAGAACACTTCCGATGTTTTCTCCTTTTATTTCTTTAAGCTGTTCAATGGAAAAACAGTGGGTCGTAAACCTTTTGAAATTGCTGCGACCCTTTGGCTCAAATGCTTAAAAGTAAGAATATAAATTTAACAGCATGCGAAAAGGGTCATAGGATATTCATAAAGTCATCACACATTTTCACTACAAAATATATTGTTAGGTTGGTCACTCCCACTTCCATTTGAAAAAAGAAAATTAAAAAGTAGTGTAGGTTGTAGGCATATCCTGCTCAGAAATGAGACATAACCTGCAGAGAATTTGCAGGAGCTGGACCTTCCATTGAATGCATCGTCTTGGAGTGAGGAGGATCTCAAAAATCCAGAAAAGTTCTATGAAATGACTGTTCTTCTTAATGCCCAAAGAGAAATCTCTGATAAGATCTTGGATACACAGTGGGAAACTAAATGGCGTCAGGACAAGGTGGGTGATTTTTTGTCTTTACATCTGTTAGTTAGTTTGTTTATGTTGAAAGGATCAACTAATCAAAACCGACATATGCTGTAATCAGGCATTTCATATGATGAAGTAATAATGTTAAATTGCGTGTACAATTGTCTTGTCTCAAGATTACTCTTGGCCTTTTTAGTTTACAATGTTGATAGTATGCTTGATTTTTGCTTCCAATTCAAGATTTAATTCAAGATTTAAAGCTGTCTGTGGTTTGAGTTGTGTACTTAACCGCTTCAGAACTATTACATACCTTTAATATATGTCAGTTTGTGAAATATTATATTATTCTAGCACACTTTCAAATGTCGCGTCCATCAATCTTTTGTGCAAGTGACTGATGACTGACTTGATTTGACCTTCAGTTGAATGAGATGTTGGAGGCCAAGGTGAAGCCATACATTCAGGATATAGACAACGCAGTTCTTCCTGAGCCTATTTTATTAAAACCACAAAATCAGGAAAAGGTGTCTCTTTTTCTCTGTTATCTGCGTTCGAACATTCATTGATTATGCATGTTGCCCACGATAGACAACTTTTCTATTTGTGTACTATGAGAAGTTGGATTTACTTGAATACCTTTAATTAACTAATTTGCTTCTATTTGACATTCATTGGGTTGCGTTCTAGGTTACTTTTTAAATATTTATCTTCATCATTCTGATCTACGCTATCCTTCTATTCAGGTGAACTTTTCCATAAATACTTGTAGAAAAAGAAAATGAAAGAATTTTTATTTTAAAAATTAAATTAACTTGTGCATAAATTAATTTGTACAATCTCTTCTATATTTGTTTTTTCAAATACTGATTTTTAACATATGTATCAACTAATTTTATTTTAAGGATTTTTTTTCTTCATTTTCCATGTTTTTTTTTATATTATAAGTGCTTTTGGAGAAATTTATCAAAAACATGTCCTAATTCATTAGCTTTGGAATTTTTCATTTTTGCGTTTTGAAGTCTGCAGTATTTATAGATACGCAATGTGCAGTTTGTTACATGACAGAGAATTTTCTGATTGCATTTTGTAATTTCTACTATTCAAAACCGGAGATCTTTCATCGTGTAGAAGAGATCAGAGCTGAAAAAACTTTTGGAAGTTCATTAATTTTTCGTCTTTCTTTGAAATATAATAGGAGGAAGTTAATGTTTCCTTATTATCTTGTTCTCCTAGTTTTAGGTACAGAATGATGTGATTTTCTTACTTTGCATGTTGCTCCTGCAGAGACAACGGCGGAGGTGGTTTTTCTTTTGATAACAGGAACAAAGCTACTATGAATATGCTCAGCATGCTTGTTTGTAATCCTACTATTTTTTTTTGACATGATCTGTAACTATGCATATTGTTGGAAGCCTGGATGCAGTGTCTATCGTGAAGCACACATTTTGTGCCTCTGTTTTGGTCATCATTTTTGGGGAGGAACCAATTGTTTTTGACATAAGAAATACAACTTGTGGAAGAGAAAAAGTCCGGAGAAACATGCAAGAAGAAACAAAAACCTTTGCAGATGTTACATTTGGTATTGTGACAGACATGTTCCAAAGATACCATATTTGGGTTATTCCTTTCAATCCTGTCTTACTATTTCCTGTAATCCAATCCTTCATGTTGTTTTCTACCACTGTTCTGAGCAATGAATTATCTTCACTGCTGATATATTGACCTACGCATTACACACACTAACACGTAGAATCAAATGCCAAAATCCACTATTTGATTCTTATAGTGTCCCTAATTAGTAATTTTGGCCATATAAAATAAATTACACATCTGGTTTCAATTTTTTTTTTCTAAATACTGTGATAGCTTAGGATTTAAAGATAAGTCTGATTGACTCGCTTTCCAAAATCTTTTATATATATATATATATATATCTTATGTTTTAGTATTTACATGTGTGTTTTGTTTTCAACTTAATCAATGAGAAACCTTACAGTTGATAAAGTAATATTCAGATATTTTGTTTCACGCGTTTAAATATTGTTATAGAAAAAATATATTAGTGCTTATCTTTCATTGTTCTTATTTTTTATTTTTTAGAACTTTTTATTCTGTTTTTCTGTATTTTTTATTCATCTTATATTTTGTGACCATTTATACAATTTTAAACATCGAATTGTCATGTTTAATTAATTATTAATGTTTTGTGTTTTCAAATTTCTATTCATTTAAGAAATTGTGTCAAAATATTTCAATTTACCGCTCGATATTTCTTTTAAAATTTTGTAACTCATACTTTTACTTGAATTTTTCAATTATCCTTTTCATAATTTTCATGTTTTTGATATTCACAACTTCTTCATTTCATTTCAATTAAGACATTGTCTGCGAATATAGTCTAAATTGTTTGTAATGTAAAAAAAGATATTAAATTAATTAGATATTGTTCATTTAGAATAAATAAATAATTGCAAATTAGTAGTGTTAAAAATAAGGATATTGTCGCCAAAATTAGAAAGTAATATTAAAAGTAGGATTTCAAAATTATTTAAAACGTAAATGATAATATATATATATATATATATTATGAGTAGAATACGTACTAAAATTATCGTATCTAAATTCAATTAAATAATTTAGTGTCCAAGTACTCAAAACATTTTAAAGTACTTGATAAAGTATAAATTATATTAATAACGTGCATTATATTAGATAGTCTTTTGTTATATTTTTTACATAATGGTATGCATTTTTATTTTATATTATTTTTAATAATAATAATAATGTAAATGTAAATTTAATTTATTTAAAATATAATAAATAGTTAATATATATCCTATAAATATTTATATTTGGTAACGTGTAAATTAGCTTGTAGTATTTTGTAGTATTTATATTTATTAATTAATATCTTTATTTTTATATTTATAGTATAAAAGGAACTTCCTAAGAAGTAGAGTAGTGTGTTCACATGCTTCATCCACATTGCCAAGCTTTGTTCTCAAAAAATCGAAGGTCTTCTCCTCTTTCCAAGTAGCTATCCCTTTCACACCAAATAGTTTACTCCTACTTTAAAAATTTCCCTTGTGACTTGGCATAACCACTTTCCCATCTTCACCTTTTCCAAAGCTACCTGGTGATTGGATTTCTTAGGTACACTTCTTAACTTGGTGTTGGGTTGGCATATAGGAGAATGGTGTTTTGTGATTAGTTTTGTCTTTCCATATTCCTTATTTTGGTGTAACAATCAATATAAAACAATAACATATCTATGCTAACCTTGTTCACTTCAATGCTTTTTCATATCAGAAGGAAAAAAAACAAATATTGGTATTTGAATTTTGTTAGATATTTAAACAACCTTGTCTCATTTAAATTTTTTATTTTATAAACAAATTTAATCTAGAATATAAATCTTCAATCATATAAATTAAGCTTAATCCACTTTCTAATATGATATTAAAATTATTGAAAGTCTGTTTACTTGAGATTTAGATCTATTGCATCATTTATTATTAAATCTCTTCAATCTTACACGTTTCATGTTCTCAATTAAAACTTATTTAGAGTATAAAAATGAGAAATTCACCTTATCAAATCAAATCAAATCAATTTTGTGAAAATAAATTATAAATAATTATAAATTGCTAAATTTTATTATAATATACTAGAGGTATTAAGTTGGTGTTTTATTCACAATATCTATGTTATATTTACTTCATATTAGTTCATTTCTAAAATTGATTCATTATATTTTTTTATTTTGTTTTATTTATAAATTTCTTACTTCAAATAATTTATAGTGCAAAATATGTTTTTTTTTATAGTTAACTTTGTCTAGAAGACTTTTCTATTTATTTATTTATTATCTTAAGCATTATTTTGCAACAAATGAACTATAAGTAGTAATAATTGAGATTTCTAAAACATTGAAGCAAGTGTGATATTTGTTGTCATTGTTACGTTGTTCCTTTGATTTATAGAGAAAGTTAATACATAAAAAAAGTTCAATTTCCCTTTACTTTTCTTTTAGCTCCTTTAGAAAAATACAATTGTTGAGGTATATATATATTAATCTCATCAACAACATGCACATACACTATCTAACTTTTATTTAATAATTTATCTTCTTCAATATAAATTTCAACTTTCCATGATAATTTCTTACACATTTTATTATACATTGATGATTCTTCAGCTGAATTCAATATCATAAATTTTTATTCATTCTTACCACTTGATATGATTCAATATATTAATAGACTTTTCATTAAATTAGTTTCAATACTCATACTATACATCCTTACATTATTACATCTGATTCAATATATTAATAGAACCTATAATTTCATTAAATTAATTTTAATACTCATACCATACATTATTACATTACTAGTACCTCTGTCATAACTACCTGCATAACATATATTTTCAACTCAATAATACCACAATACCACTTTGGTTATTATTAAAACAATATGATATATTTCATCAAATATATATTTAATTTCATGTCTTATTCATCAATTATACTATGTGATTCACAGTCAATGTTCTCATACCAAACTACATTATAATTATGAATAAATTATAATTTAAGTTAATTTTCTTAATTTGAATTTATGCGTTCTTCAAGAAATTATTATTCCAAAAACTTAGAAATACAAGATAAGATATATTTTGTTTTCTGAATGCTCCTTCATAAACCAAACATGTTACTACAAACCAAATCTAATAAAGGTTTATCTATTAGATTATGATCTCACATGTAATAACAAAACCTATTAAACCTCTAAAACAAGAAAGAAAAAGGTAAAAGAAGAAAAAAAATATATTCTAATTAAAATTCTAATAAGTCAAAATTGATGTTTTCTTCCACAGTTTGAGATAAAATTGTGAAGAGTTTAAAAAAATTAAGAAAGAAGAAAATGTAAATAAAAATAATTTTAAAAGATGATAAAATTTAAAATAAATTATTAAATAATTAAGATTCTAATTTGTATATTTAATAATTTAAAATGTTAATTTTAAAAATTATATCTACTAAATAAAGAATGGATCTTAATGTGATATCTATAAGTAATTAAATAATTATGATTCTAATTTTTATATTTAATATAATTAAACTTTTTAAAAAATATGATCTTACACTTCATATTTATAATTGTTTTTTATGCTGAAATATATTAAAATAAAGTATGTTTAAATAAAATTATCTGTTTTCTATTCATTATCAAAAGAATTTATTATAATACTTTTTAAAATTTGCAATTATTTAATATAATGTTATTTTCTCACACCATTTTATATATTCTTTACTTATATGTATTCAGAAGAATATTAATTTTATCAGTTTTTATTTTGTGTATATTGTTGATAATTTATTTTAGATTATTTTTTTATGGTTTATTTTATTTTAAAATTTTATTTCAAATATATTATAATTTCTTAACTCTCAGAATTTGAACTTTTTTTTTTTTTTATGAAGAACTTTATCAGTCAGAAGTCTTGATAATTGACTTGTTGGATATATAATTGAAAGAGAAAAACTCAGTTAAGGAAAGATATCACTTTACAATTTACTGATAGAGATATCTCCTAATCTATAGTCAAAACCCTGTATAAAAACTATTGAAATAAATGTTTTTTCCTTTTAACAAAATTCTTTGTATACAATACACAGTTAAATAATGTAGTTGTATCTATTAAATATTGTAGAAGTTGTCAACATCCTTATTATATTCTACACTTTGATATGCAATTTGTTATATTCTAATTGGAGCTTCATAGTTTTATTTTTTTCTTGACCTTTTTCGTGAACTATAGTTTTTTTTATGTCACATCATAATTCACAATGTATGGTGTTCCATCATTGTCCATAGCTAGACCTTACACTTGGAGAAAAACTTTTGGTTGCATGTTCTTTTAACCATTCATACAAAAACAATGAACCTTTTGACCCAATTTCCAATTCACACTCTAATCCCTTTGCCGACGCAGCTTCTTTTCTTTTTCCAAAATTTCTCATCCAAATTTATATATTATTATAATCTTAAATTTGTACAATGAAAGCTTTTAAATTTCAAAAAATATAAAAATAGCCTGAAATGATGGCAGACAACAAGTCAATAGGCCATTAAAGGAAGAAGAAGACCAAAAGAAGAAGGTTGATCTTCAATTTAATGCATGGATGATGAGTCTTGAAGTTTTTCTGGATTTCATATTTGAAGAAATAAGTGTCTTGGTTGGTAGAAGCTATGTAATTACTTCTTCCATAAGTGTGGTATATTTAAAAAATATTTTTGATGTTATTTAATGCTCACTCTTTTTCTATGTGTAATGGTTGTTTAATTCTGTTTTACTGAAACTAAATATATTTAATTCGGCTATTTTTAATATAATGTTAAAATAAGTTATCTAGTAGTATTATCTTGAAATTTTAAAAAAATATTTTTTACTTAAAAAATGACTATTGTATAAAAACATCGAGAATTGTATAACTAGTTTACATATTTGAGGTAAAAATTAAAAGTATAATAGAAAATTATTATAAATACTTTATTTATATCAATAAAATTTATTGTATTTTTTATTTTTTTTATAAAACATTTAAACAACACTTACAAAGTAGAGATTAATAAATAGATGAACATTGTAGAGAAAAAAGACTTAAGGATGCTATTTGTTTAGGTGGAAAAGTATTTCATCCATTCACTTTCATATAGGCTTTTTGAAGAGTCTATGAACTACTTTTAGGGTAATTTAAGTTATATTTAAGAATATAAATTAAAAGGTTTAATTATTTATAATTTTTTTAAGTTTATGAAATTTCTTGTTCTTTTTTTCTTCAAAATGTTTGCCTAGTTAAGAGGTAAGGATTTCTTAAATCTTTCTATGATATCATAATTTGATTTAGAGTAAGTTTATCTTTTATATTAAATTTTTATTGTCTTTTTCTTTTTCTAGTTATCTGTAGCTATAATAATACTTCACATGTTTAATCAATTGAGAAAATTGTGATATTTATTGATCTAGGTTTTATTTTTATTTTTAAATGGAACTTTTCTCATATATTAAATATTTTTTTGTCACTTTTAATAATTTCCTTTTATCTTCAAAGTTGTTGTTTCTTCCGATTCTAAGAAACTCTTAAACAAGAGAAGCTGAACTACCTTAGAAATAATTATACTTATTTGAATTTATATGTTGAATTAATGGATGACTAACAATTGAGATTTTCATATCATTTAGTAAAATGTGTTTTTGAGTGTTGGCAAACTATATTTTGAATTATGAATGGAAAGATAACGTAAATTAAAAAAGAAAAATAGGTGATGAACGAATGTCTTAAACATTTTAAAATGAATAGAATTGGTTAATTTTGATTGAATGTTTTTATTGTGCAATGTATATACAAATTGAGTGTCAAGTTGCTCACATGAGTGATGCTCGATAGGTACTATGAAAATTTTGTACTATGAAAATAAAGAGATGAACAAAAATGGACAAAGGATATGAAAATGAAAATATTTAATCTTTTTTATGTATTAATAAAAATAAAGAACTGAATATATATAAATAATGTATCCATTCTAAGTATAGCTAAAGAAAGAAAATAAAGAAAAAATATTATAACCTGATATTGTCATAAAACAAAAACTAAATAAACTGAATTGATGATAATTTAATTCTTTGTCATAAAATCATTTTCCTTATAACAATTTGATCATGTCATAAAGACAAAATAACAGAATTTATATTAGTTTCCTTCTATCAGACCAACTTGAAACAAATATCGATTGTAGAAGGACTAACAATGTTTGATACTTGATACTGGTCAGGAGTAAAACCAATTTGTTGAGAATGTACATCTAACCTTGAATCTTCATGATTCTGTTGATTATTATTATAATATGCTTTATGATTTTTAAACTTGAACTGAGGTGAAAAATCATATTTTCTATAGCATGTATCAATCACATATCTTGTCTTCTCACAATGACTGCAGACTTTAGAAGCATATTGTCTTTCTAGTGGCGGCTCAAGGCTTTAGAGGCCTAAAATGAATAAAAAAATGAGGCCTTATTTAAATTAATAAAATAATTAAAATTATGATATTTTTTATTTAAAATTTATTTTTCAAGCTTTTTATGATGCAAAATTATCTACGTTTAATCTTTGTTGAGACATTGTTGATCTTAAATAAGATTTTATTAGTTTAAGTTTTGAAAAACTCCTTTCAGCTGAAACAATTGATACTGAAATTGTTAACATTATTATTATTATATAT
>Ga0099825_1004830_pt1 | contig 17557 bp, 9 predicted proteins | sample SiratroredBW_FD_76838 | JGI IMG/M metagenome (GOLD analysis project Ga0099825, IMG submission 76838) | Root nodule microbial communities of legume samples collected from California, USA - Siratro red BW | ecosystem: Host-associated > Plants > Roots > Nodule | place: USA: California | collected...
AAAAAAAAATAAAATAAATATATATATATATATATATATATATATATATATATATATATATATATATATATATATATATATATATATATATATATATATATATATATTTTGTTGATTACAGTTTAAAAAATAAGTGTGGACCATCATAATAAAAGGTTTTAATATATAGGTGACTTTTGAATTTTTTCTAGTAACTTCCAATTTCAGTTCTTGAACTAGAAAACTGCATTTGAATTTTTAGTCCTGTAATCCTTCTATTTAGTTTATGATAGCTTGAAACGGGTAAAAATAATAAGTTGTGACAATTTTACTAATTTTAAATATTTAATTTCAGGAACTATAAAAAACTAAATATATAGTTATAATTTTTTTTTATTTTAGGTCCTAAATAATTTTTTAAATAATAATAATGTATTAAACTTAATAAAAGTTTAATATTATTAATCAAAATAATTATTAAAAAATTAACAAAAATATTATTTGAGATTATTTGTAAGTAGATGATAATGTAAATACTGTATATAGTATCATAATATTTGGTGAAGAATAAAATTGAGTTGGAAATTAAGACGTATTATAAAAATTGGGAGACCATGTTATAAAAGTGAAGACTTAAACAGAAAATATGTGATCATGGAATTGCGTGTCGTTTATGTGAATCGAAATTTAGGAGTAATTGATGATCCCGAAGTTTATGTTTGGTATAATCTAGTTATAAAAACATTTGTTAAGTTTGAACCTATAACAAAAACAATATACAAAAGATAACTTTTTCGGTTTATACATTTTTTTAAACATTTTTATCTTTTAAATATAGTATAACTGTCGAATATATTTTAAAAAAATAAAAATATATAACTCCCAAAAATATATATTGACTATACCGATAGATTATATATTTATATTAATTTATTATCGTTATTATTTATAATAATTTTCTTATTAATCATAACCGTTCATATATATAAGCTATTTAATAATTTAAACCATTTATGTATAAACCACACAACATATTTACTACTTTAAAGAAGAATACATTCAACATTATAGAAAACATAATACAAATCATTAATTGTGTTTGAATCATTTATAACCTTGTTTGACTTTTAAATACCTAATACTTTAATTAGTATGTATTATTTAAAATAATTAATGAAACATAATATTTTCTTTTCATTATAAATTTTTAGAACACTATTATTCTTATATCACAATACTACCATCACAATTATTTTTTATTACACGTTTATAAAAGAATGACAATATTACATTATATTATTTTAAGAATAAGACCATTACAAAAATAAGGTTATTTTTGGAATAAGGTTTTTTCATAAATAAAGTTGTTACATCTAGAAATTTGCACTTAAGTAAGGTTGTTAAGGACAAGGATAACATTATCTTGATTGAGGATAATATTATTGTCTTTAAGGATAAGATTATTAAGATCAAAGATTAGGTTATTTTAATTAGCAATAAGCTTATTCTAGTTGACAATAAAGTCATTTTGACTAAGGATAAAGTTATCTTGACATAAAATAAGGTTATCTTGATCGAAGAAGGTTATTTAGGTCGGGGATTAGGTTATTTCAAGCAAGGATTTGGAATAACCTTATTTTTAGCTAGAATAACCTTATCATTGATTGGAATAAGCTTATCCCTAATTACAATAACCTTATCCTTAGCTAGAATAACCTTACTCCTAGTTAAAATAATTTTATCCTTAACCAGAATAACCTCATCACTAGTCAAAATAACCTTATCCCTATCTGAGATAATTTGTCCTAATATAGAAAAATCTTGCCTCACTAGAATAACCTTACTCTTAGTCAAGATAACCTTACAAGTTCACTTATAAGAACTAATAAACTTTACATGAAACCTTAGGAGTCAAACCAAGGTTTAGTTTAGCCTATCATCCTTAGACAAATGGACAATTAGATAAAATTATCTAGTCTTTAGAAGATCTATTGAAAACATGTGTTTTAGAGCATTTGAGTAGATAAGATTAGATATGAAACTAGTAGAATTCACTTATAATAAAAATAAGTATTGGGATAGCACCTTACGAGACTTTACATAAGAGAAAATATAGGACACCTTAATGATGACATCAAGATTATAAAAGTTTTTTTCGGGATCACAATAATTACAATACTATTCAAAATATTCCATAGATCTGGAATTGAATGAATAGTTCTTAAAATAGGGAAAAATCATATGCAAATTAGAGAAAGATATCATCATGATTTAATACAGATGATCATGTATTCTTACAAAATTTTCCTGCAATAAGTATTACATGTGCAATCAAATTTAGAAAGTTGATTTCTAATCTCATGCTTAATAAGTTCACCCTTTCTATTTTGAATCTACATCTACTTTTAGCCCCAAAAACCAATGCCCAAATATTTTTTGAATTGGTATTAATTGATGAAAATTTTTTTATTCAAATGTGAGATTATGTTATTTTAAAATTGAGTAAAAATTAGTAAAGTTTAATTATATTAGTTATTTAGATGAACTTTCAATATGGTTGTTTAAACATGTTTTTGAAAGATACATTTTAAATTGGAACTTGTAGTTTGAGTTGAAATTTGATTGAAAATAAAGAATTAAGTTTTAAATATAACTTTGACATGTTTCTTGATTAGTAGTTTTGTTGCATACATTACTCAAGTTAGATGAAGATCGAGATCAAGGTTCACAACTTTGAAACTCCTTATTGAGAAGATAAAATATACTTAAGTGACATGTTTCATTATATCATTCAAGTAAGATAAGATCGAAAACAACCTCTATTTTTTAAATAATATTATTTAAGCAAGAACACCTCGTTCGAATAATATTATTCAAATATCAAATAACAACAATCTCTTAACATATAATTTTATTACATTAGTTTATTATAATATATTATATTTATATAATTTGAATAGTTAACGATTTTAAATGTGTTAACAAAACTATACATACTTTAATATACAATTAACTAAATTAAAGATTAAACATATATCAAAATTATTAGTTATTACTTTTGAATTTATTTATACACACTTACATTAACACAAAAAAATATTTAATTACATTTTTCTCAATGAGGAAAAAAAAACATTTATCCTTCAAAATTCACTTATTACGAAATAGATAAGATTATCTTGCATTTTATTTTCAAGCCTCCATGTTCAAGTTTCCATATTGCATCACGTGTTCTTTTATCTCATATTACTTTAATTAAACAAACGTCTTTATCCTTGATTATCAATTTAAAATCATCTAAATTTATTAAACAAACTTTTTCTAATTTGAATCACATTATCGAAGATAACACTTACTTTCTCAAACAAACATAAAAATACTATATAAATTTGCTAAAGATAAGAGTAAATATGGCTCTAAATTATTGGACTCTTTCAATCATGTATTACATGTGTAACATCAAATTTACAATTTAGTTGAGAAGATAAGATTACTATAAAAAAAATTCTTTATAAATATTTAACATAGTTACACAAAACTTTGAACTAATTTCGATTCTCTTCTATAAAAGACTCAAAATTCATATATATGTAATGAATTTTAATAAAACATTTATAAGATTTTTATACTTTATCTCTTTAGGCTCTACTTCGCCATAAATAAATTAATTAAAGATTTTATGTAAGAACAAAAGAGTAATACTAACTTCAAATTTAAAAATAATAATTAAATTAAAAAAATTAAAAAAAATAGGAGTAGACATCTATCAAACAAAAAATTGTCATTTAACAACTCAAAATAATAATATATTAATTATATTTATTTTATTTTTTAATTTAAAATCCTAATATGCATTATCATATCATTAAAAATAGCTTTAAGGTGGGTGTATTGTTATTTAGCGTTGTCAAAGTATTATTTTTGAAAAATAAGCGTTAAAAAGAAACAAAAAGTAGATGGTGATCTAACAACTCAAAATCACTAATTAAGCTAGAATTATCCAACACCAATTTATTTATGCAATTGGAGGTAAAAAGATAAAATTTAAAACGTTTTGGTCTTCGCAACAAATAATAAAGATTATTAGTTCATTCAAGACACAGCTTGTTAAGGTGGAATATTCTGCCATTCATGATATTCTTTGTGCACAGAATTATTACTAAATATTAAATGAGATACATACATACATTTATTGCAAAAGTATTATTATTTTTGTGGACAACTCAATGTGTTTTGTTTTTATCTAAGTTTTCTTTTGCCTACAAACATTTGCCGTTCTGCACGACTCTGTCTCATGCCAAATACTTTTCTCCAAGTTGAAAAACGACATGATGCATCATTCTAAAATTTTAAAATAATAAATTAGTATTTTTTTTGTATATTTATTATCTTACTTATTTTTATTAAATATATGATTCAAATTCACACTTGTTTCTAAAATTTTATATTATAAAGAAACACGGAAAATATGTTTATATGTTGTGTGGTAATCTTATCATTATATGATTGTTTATGCAATATTTGTTGTGATTTAAATTTCCATATAAGATATTTTTCTACACAAATAGTAAATTATCTGTAAATTTTTTTCAAAACGAAACACATAATTCTAGATATAAAATCACTGTAAAGATTTTTCAATCAAGAAAGAAAACACTGTTAACTAAAAATAGAATGTTTAAATGGCATTTGATCATAATAAAAATAATGTGTCATAATGATACATTTGGTTGCAAATAAAAAATTGCCCGCAATGTTAGAATCCTATTGCTAGATGATACATTAAATAAAACAAAATGACAGTGTATAAAAAGAATAAAAAATAATAATAATAATAAATAGAAAAGGACAATGTAAAAATTTTGGCCTCACACGGCAAACATAAACCAATCAATGAAGTCACTTTGTTAGTTCTTTGAATGAGACAGGCAATAATCTACACACGTCATTAACAAAGTGATAAGCATATTTATATATATCCACACTTATAATTAATATCTTAATTTATCTTTATAATTAATATTACAAATTACTGTTTCTCTTTCATAATTTCCAATGCTATATATATATAATTATAATTATAAAATCAAACTATTAACAATATTTAACATAATTTGATCTATTATTGCATATTCGTGGTCACTGTAATCTTATAAATGACCAACTAAATACAGCGTAATAATACAGGGTTTGAGTAATTTAGTTAAGATTATAGATTTAAACTTAATTATCATTATCATACCCATAAAATAAATTCATTTTTATATATTTAGACTATTTTTTATTATTGTTGAAGATCCTATATTCACTATATATCTTTCAATAGTTTATAAATAATTACAAATCTCATCCTAAAAGTTAGTAATGTTGAGTTAGAAAAGTTCACCACTATTATGTATCAGAGTTTATCATAACAAGGTTATTGGGTCTATCAAGTCCTCCATTATCGGATCATCCTTACATATATAGTCACACACACGAGTTAAATAGTCACGACATGAACATGGTATATTGGAGATCCCTCATGAATTAGAAAGAAGTCTTAAGTCTTTCAATAATCTATAAGTGAAGAAAGAGAGTGAAAGAGAAAATAACCCACCTTTTTATCTCGATTTTTATTCTGTTTATTGTTTGAAGGAGCCTTTATAGGTTTATTTAAAAACTAATTTTGCAAAATTAAGTTACATTTAATATCCACTTCTAATAATTATTTTAACAAATTCTAAAATTTCAATAATGACCATGACAATATATTTTTCTTTCAACAAGTGTAAATCTGCAAAATAAATTACAATCAAGAATCAAACTTTAGTCAACACGTTTAAAAACATAAAATTTAACACAAATTGCATTAAAAAATAAGCAGCAGCTTAATAACAGTCCCTTTATTTATATATCCTAAATGCATATTCTATTTGGATTTGCATTGGTTTTGACGAGTAAGTTTCCAAATAGTAATCAATAAATTATAATTTAGTTAAGCTAGACAAATACCTTGCAAATCGCACTATTAGGAAAGTTTAATAATTATAAAGCGTTGAAGTTTAACTTATTAATTATTTATCGCATGGCTTTGGATGTGAAATTATCTCCAATAATGAAATTGATTAATGTTGAGTGATTGTGATGGAAAACATAGTTAAGAATTAATCTCCAAAAGGCACACAATTTGCTGGTTTGACTCAGAAAGTAATAAAGGTTTAGGTAGAAAGAATTATTATTATTACGTCTCGCATTGATATTTTATGAAGAGTTTAAGCAATAAAATTACTTGGTCAACTTCTTACATCTATAATAAAAAGTAAATCACGATGTGTTAATATTAAATTGTTGTATATAAAAGTAAATCTCACCGTAATCAAAACTTCATTCTATAATAATAAAACAAAAAACTCATTCATTTCTAGAATATTGCACAATTTACTTCATAAAATTGTTTCTTATAGAGAATACCTATAAAAGTCTTACTAACACGTGTCTATAAACCAGGAATTGAAAAATGATTTAAAAAATTTACGTGGGATATTAAAAAAAAAATTATAGAAGAGTTAATTATTAGGAAAGTAGTATGTCTAGGAACTAAGGTTTTCTGAAATGATTTTCAGTCAAGTTCCTATAAAAATATATTATCACAGGAATGTGATGAAGTATATTTTTTAATTAAAATAAAAATTTTACTAAAAAATATCATGTTATTTGTATTTAATTATTTATTTTGGTAATGAATTATTTATTAATTATTTTATTTTAGGTCAAAAACTTATAAAGATTTTTCAATTTTAATTAGTCTATCTTAATTTCCCCTTCTTTAACTCCCCAAACACATTATGTGATCTTACAAATGATAGACAATAAAAAATGATTGAAGCTTAAAGTATATATAAACAAAGTTTAACCTTTTAGAGATGTAAAGTTTATAAAAACAAAGAATGAACTAATTTAAATTTTTTTATAATTTTTTTTTTCATAAAACATTTTACTTTAAAGTTAATCTTCTAAACTTAATTAAATTGAGTCTTAAAAACATAATTGTAAACTTAATTTTAACATAATTGTGAACTTTTTAAAATCAATTTAAATTAGAGTAAAAGTAAAAGAAAAGTAAATTAATTTTAAAATCTAAAGTTGATTGACTTTTTTGAAACATTTAAAAATTAAAACTACAAATAATCCAAAAACAAAATCCTAAAAACATTCTTATAGAAAATGATCTCTTAATTGAATATGCTGTTTTTAATCACAACACTTTCTGTGTAAAACTAAAACAAAGTTTTAAGTTCACTAGGTTTTTATCAATATTTTCCTAATTTAAAAAAATTATTAACGAAACTTGAAAAAGAAATACATTATCAAAATCATTGAATTTCTAATGATATAATTGTTCAGTATTCTAATTTTTGTAAGATAATAAGTAATTTATTATAATAAATATTGACATATTTCATTTTTAGTATAATAAAAAATAATTTTATTATCAAAAAATTTAATTTCAATAATTTTTTTTTGAACTCCAAAAAAATAATTAAACAAGTGCTTAGTCTTCTAGTAATTATCACATTTATTTATTAAAATGAAACATTAATATTAATATAAAATTAATCTTTAATTTATCTTTTAATTATTAAAATATCAAAGACTTGTTTAATTACTTAAGATTATTTCTTATTATACTAAAAACGAAATACATCAATATTTGTTATATTCAACTGTTTATTTATTTATTTTTATTATTGACATTATCTTACTATTATTGTAGGCATATATAGCTATCTTACTTTTTTATATTTAAATTACATAATTTTTCATTAGATAAACCCATACAACACAAGAATATTATATCAGTTCATGATAACCAAGTGTATATTTTTAAGAATAATCATGATTTTTTATATCTTTATGGGAATCTGACAATCTCTATGCTTTGGACAAGAGAAAAGATGAGATATACTATGACATGATTATAATTCATGAAATAGAATTTGTAAAGTTTTAACTTCAAGTGCCACTAATTTCAACGTGCATCGTTAAGATGGCACTTTATTTGGCACATCAATTATTTACAACAAGATTGAAATAGAAAGGTTTAAAGTAAAAACATAGAAATGAGTTAAAATCAAAATCACATCATCAACATTTGACTGTGATTCCATGATTCCATCATTGCTCTCTTGTGAACAAAAGCCGATCCAAATTCTTTAAGAAGTAATGAATGGAGCATGCAAAAGCAATTATGTAGATCAACCAACGTAATCCAAAGACACCACCACCATTTTGTTCACTAATAGCTCTTCCATTACTCACACCTTCACCACTGCAATGCAAATGGAAAGTTCTTAAGGGTGTTAAACAAATTTCTTCTCACTGGCCACCATTTATCAAAGCCTCATGCAAATATTCATAATACTGTTATTCATGCAGACAGACTAGTCCGATAAATTTGTTGATTTTTATAATAAATATCTTAAAATGCATACCAGAAACAAATTTTTGTGATTGACAATAAGAAAAACATTTGCATTGATACTGCAGATCTAATAAACTGGACATTCATTCATGTTGCTTGTTTTTTTTTATTTGTGTGCAAAGCTGGATTAAAATAAGTATTCATCAAAATCTACTCAATCGCTGTAATATCTCTTTTAGTTAGACAATTATATGTTCTTTTAGCCAATTTGTAGATTTATTATAACGGTTTGTTAAGAATCGAAGTGATATCTCCTATATATTACAACGGGTAGACAACTGCCGTAGTATGTTAAGACTTTTTACAGTTGTAAAATTTACAACTTGAGTCCAGAATCAGTATTGTATGTCGTTCAGAACCAGTATAAAAGGTAATTTTTTCAGTGGTGAGAATTGTAGTTCAATTTTTAGTTTGACACTTGAGGTCTATTTACATCATGCATTAAATGACTTACTTTGTAGTTGGCTGATCTTTAGCTTCTGGTGGTACTGCTGCTGTTAATAGGCTTAGAGGAGCTCCAACTGTGCCATGTCCATCAACTCTTTGAGGCCTGGATTTTGCTGCTGGTCTTCTGGCTGGAGATGGAGCAGAAGACTTTGGCATTTGCATAGGATATTGGGGTGTCTCACTGGGAATAGGTACCTTTTTAGCCTGCAATACAATAACATAATATTTCAATAATTATTGAATTTGAAGTACAAGTACAACCAATCAAAAGCTCAGGATATAATGAAGTTTGTTGTAAAAAGTTATGTTCATATTGTCCTATAGAAATTAGAAAGTATGAAGTATTGCTCTTGAATATATGACAGAAAGAAATATCCTATAGCAAACTTACCAAGTTCCTGAATTGAAGATTATAGAACATGTGGATGTATCTTTCCTTTGCCAACTTTTGCTCCTTGTTCAACCTTCTCCAAAAGCCAAAAATTGATCCCATGTTCAAGACCTTATTTGCATATATCTTCCATGTATAGCTACAAGGAAAAGACAAGAGCTATGTTAACAAATCCAATCATGAAAGTTGCTAAAAGCAATGCAGTTGTTGGTTAAGAATTACCATTCATTGATGCGCTGAAGACCAGCTTTTGACATTCTGTCCCAATGCTCAGAATCAGTCTTGCACCTTTCAAAGAAGTCAGCAATCTTGTCACTTGACTCATCTCCATTATAAGGATTAATGTGAAAGCCTGAGACTCCATCAACAATAATTTCTGCTGGTCCACCTTGATTTGTTGCAAAAGTTGGTAATCCACAGTTCATTGCCTCAATGACTGTTAAACCAAAGGCCTCATACAAAGCTGGTTGCACAAAGGCTCCCTTTGTATCTGCAATGCACCGGTACAACTCACCATTGCGGTAGCGGTCAGTTTGAGCTGCAATCCATCTGAATTGCCCCTTGAGATTGTACTCCTTCATCAAGAAATGCATCTTCTTGATTTCCTCAGTTTCTTCTCTGTCTTTGGATTTGGCTGGATTGAAGAATCCTCCAACAATCACAAGGTTCACCAAGCTTCTGAGCCTCGTGTTTCTTGCATACCACTCAACTAGGCCACTAAGGTTCTTCACTTTGTCAAGCCTAGCCATGGAGAATATGATTGGTTTCTTCATGTCTTCCAAAAACCCTCTGAGCCAAATCATATCTTAGTTTGAATTAGGCCATTGCAATGAAATGACACATTTGGATTACTACAAAATGATGAGGGCAAAGTGGAATGAGACTCACATGTGTTCTTCACTGTCATCCTTACTATAAAGTAGTTCTTGAATAGCTGGATGAAATGAAGTAAATCGCTGGTCCTTCTCTGTGGAAGGGAAGTAGACAGATTGATCAGCTCCAGGTGCAGCAATGTTGAACTTTGGATCAAACACATTGATGCCGGAGACTGCACGACAAAGTCCAGGCATGGTGAATGCTGTGTGTGTTTCATATTGTCCTGGCTTTTGCTTGCTAATGAAACAAAGTAGTGAAATGTTATCCTCATGCTAGTTTTGACCACAGGCTAAATACGTAGCATATAAGAACGTGCCACTCAGTAGAAAAGGAAGTGTACCTTCCAGCTATCTCTTGGTATGTGCTTGTTATAATGAAATCAGCTGAATTCATTGCGATTATGTCAGCTGAGAACTGACATGAGAAGTGGTACTTATCATCAAATGCCATCCATTTGGCATCTGAGTCCTCATATTTGGTCATCTCCAAAGCATGAGCAATGGTTGCCTTCATTTGTTATGGATACAAGTTTTAGTTCAAAGTGATGATAAGAAAAGATTGTGCAAAAGCTATAGGAGAATGAATGAACCTGAGTCACTCCAAGTTTGGAAGCCATTAAGGATGACACCAAGTTTCCATCAGTGTAATTTCCAATAATGAGGTCAGGCTTGTCTTCCATGAGGTCAAGAATCTTGGCAGTAGCATCCTGTTGATGATAAAGACATATGAATAAAAAGAGAAACACAAGCATAAGCATAAGCATAAACACATCCTTCATGTTACACTCCTTTATTCTTCTCCGTTCTCTCATATATGAAAAATGGAGAATATAATTGTTTACATGCCTGAGCAAATCTTTCTAAGTAAGGGTAGATATCAAAACGGGAGACCCATTGACGAAGCAGTCCCTTTTCTGTATAAAAAGGGACCCTGAGAATGTTGGAGTGCTTAGTGTGGGTGACAGGTTCTAGTTCTTGGTTGCATGTGGTTCCTTTGGCATCTGGTATAAGACGAGTTACCTGTGCATGGTACATAAGTTCAGAGCCTTTAAAGATATAGGAAGCAAAAGGAAATATATTATGTGATTGCTTTTGCCTTTTCAAGCTTAGTTTTTATTGTGTTAGTAGTTAGTACTCAGTGTCCTACCACAAGAATCTGAGGCTTCACATCAAGGCCTTGCAGCTCAATCTTATGGAGTAGCTCCTCCTCTAAGGCCCTCACTTGATCAAGAATATATACCACCTATTATAAGAAAAAGAACAGCCTCAGGCTCATCAAAGTTATGCATTGAAGCGTAGTGTTACACAAGAAGAAAAAATGGTCATAGTTTTGGTGAAACTCAGCTAGATTCAAGATTGGTTGTTACTTGGTGAGGACTACTAGTACTACTCATTCTGAATAGTCAATGCACTGAGCATTCTAGTTGATTCATTTCAATCAAATATTCAGGAACAAAGTTTTGACTACTTTTTCCTAGTTTCAACATTGAAGATGAGGAATTCACACCTGGCCTCCAGTGTCTGGCAATCCAAGGACATCTGCTTGGCCAAAGTATCCATGAATAGAGAGGATAACTATGTTGAACATGTTTGGAAGCCTGCTGAAAAGTGATTCCAATTTCACCGGATCTGCTGATTCTAGTACCTCAGAAAGTAATTTCATTGTCTCTTTAACCCTTCCAGCAGTGTTGCCCCAACCCTTATCAAATCCCCATTCCTTGAATCTGCAGACAGTAATAGAGATTGTGAATTATGGAAATAGTTTTCCCTTGTTCATATGGTTCCCAAGGCGCTGAAGAAGAAAGTAAGACAATCAGAAAGTAGGAAGCTATTTTACTTAAGATCCAAGCTTAGGAAAGGTACAACAAAGAAAATAACAAATAACGTTAATCCATTATTCTCTTTCGAATATTTTTGATATAAATCAAATAAACCATTTAAGTGGTTCAATAGAATTTTCAAATGAAGTAAATTGGCACCTTAAAAGCATCAGATTGAACATTTTAACATTTTTTTTTCAATCTTTTTATGCATATTTATTCACTGATACCAAAATGGAGGAATAAAGCAAAAGTTAGATGTTGACCTGTCTTCAAATTTCTGGTATGGTGTATCTTTGTGGAGTGCAGATACATAAGCTTCAGCCACCTTCAGCGCTTGCTGAAGCTTTGGCATGGTATTCAAAGTGTCATTGATCATAAGATTCTGCACATTGATAAAAGAAATATGCAGTCACTGTTGTTAAACTTTGTTCTTCCACTATTACAAAATCATTTTTTATTGCTTTTTCATGTGTATATACATTTCAATGTTTGATTCACTCATGCCTTTATTTACCTCTCCTTGATAGTTAAGGCTCAACAAGTAGTCCAGCAAAGGATTTATGCTTTGGTTGGTCTCACTCAACCTTGAGGTCAAGATCTTGGTAGTAAAGTTTAGTCCATTCCCTATAGAAGAAGAAAGAACCATGCGAGGGGTGGTGAAATCAATAGCTCCAAAATCTAACTCCAAAGCGTTTTCGTCCTTTGCCCTGCACATTCAAGTACGTTCAGCATCTGCACTAATCATTGGCACAACATGGCTAGCCAAAAGGGCAATGTGAATGAGCTTCACTTACCATTTCTCATCAAATATCATTTCCTTGTGCTTCAAGTATTCTACAGCGTCAATGCCTTCTACTTGCAAATCATCAGCATTCACTCTAATATATTCCCAGAAACCAGGATTAGGCCTCACTGCAAAAGCAACATATGGTGGAACAACAGCCGCTTCCTGAACACAATTCCAATTTGCTCCATAAGCTATATATATTATCCTCTTGAACTTCAACCCCATGTTTTGAGTCTCTCTAAAAAGACAAACTTTTAGCTATGAAATGAAAAAACTGTACCTGAGTGCAACTGAAGATGTAACCCAACATGCCCTCCAAAAGTTTTTTCCTCTCAGCTTTGTCTTCAACTGACTTCTCCACATCATCCATCACATGATACTGTTTCATCAACCTCTTCCCACTTGCAACAAACCTGTTTCACATTCATGTAAAAACCTTAAAGAGCCAAAGTGTAGAACACAAAAAATATGAAACCCTTTTGAGTTACTGAGGTAAAATTTGGATTCTGATTAAAAAAGAAGACCAAGTGTAACAAAGTTGCTTTGTCCATTGACATTCAGTAGTACCTGCCAAAGCATCTCTTCATATGAAACCGGCTTTGCTTCAAGGCATCTGGCATGCTATCTGTGATTGAATCTGATCTCTTCAAGGAGGAGGTTGAGGCAGAAAAAGAAGCCATTTGAGGAGAATGACAAGTATTAAGAAAGGGTAGTTTTGTGCATGGTGTTTTGGAGGGTGTGGAGAGAGTATTTATATTGAAGAATGAGAAAGAAAGAGTAGAAGCAAGGAAAGAATATGAGAAATATTGAGCATGAGGGACAAAGCGAAATATAGAATGCTCCTTTGAGTCGTATTTAAAAGTAGAGGCAAAGAATGTTTAAGGAACATGAAGTTGTTGTCTGAGGTAACACCCTTGTTCTTTTCTTTATTCCATGTCAAGCGCACACGTTGCTCTTCATCTCTTTTCTCACTAATATTGCTTCCTAATCCTGCAAACTACGTCTAAAGCCATGCAGTGAGATAGATAATAAATCGTTGAGAACTTTGGATTATGTTAAAAGTCCTTTTTTGAAGATTATGTATCTTGTTTGAACTTTGTATGTTAAATATTCTTTTTCAACATTTAGAGCATCGATTACGAGAAGGATTATCGCATGTTTACATTTTCCTATAATTCTTTCAAAATCCCTTCCATTAGTATAGCAGTGAACACAATTGTTCTATTAAAGCATGTTTCTAAATACTATTAATCTAACTAGCCTTAACGAAAGATAGCCATCACCTAACAAAGTATTTCTACGCGACCTTGTCACATCACCAAAGGACACTATTAGCTATTCTCAAATTCAAGAACATACACTGTTAAAAGAAATTTCAAACTTTGGATTGATAACTAGGGTCCTGCACGTGTAATAATAATGATGATGAATGATATATTACAAAATTTACTTTATAAATAAGATAAACATTTTCCTGTAAACTAAAAACTATTTACATGTAAAATACATGTAACAGTGTAAAGTTTGTTTTCATAAAATAAAACTAAAATTAAAATAAAATTATTATTTTTATATAATTGTTATTATTTTAAAATTTCATTACTATTATTTTAATATAATATATTTATAAATGATTAAATTATTTTTATTATTATAAATAATTAAATATTGAATTTTAATTATACTGCCATGCATAGTAAAAGTGATACATACGAAAATAAAGTAACTCGTGCACAAGAGAAAAAGGAGATTAAGGAGTCAAGATAAACAGCATAACTATACAAGAAAAAAAAACAGATAAAAAAGCAATTTTGAAAAAATAAACACAAGAGAAAAATATCAAAACATTGGAAGATCAAATAAAACAAATAGACAATTGAAAAGAAAAGATTTAGATTTCAGAGAAGTGGAGTCATTTTTGATATAGTTGTTTAAGAAAAAGTCTGTGAAATAGTTGTTTAAGAAAAAGGTTTTGTCCATCAACTTTTTTTTAGGAATAAATTTTTCATAGTCACGAAACCATTATTCTAGTTAAAAATTATTTAACTGGACTACAAAAGTTTAAAAGTGACAATAATTTACTAAAAGAATTAATTATTTACCATCTTAAATACAGAGTAAATTACTAAACTGAGATCATCACTTTGGATACTAGTAAGTTATTTATTGACATGAAATCAGAGGATAAATGATTATTAAAATTAATGAAAACTATTAGGTGGTCTCCATTACAAGATTTATATATAACATCTTAATTTCCTTTTTACGACTCCCATTGTCACACAACACTCTTAAAATTTTGTTGCAACTTTTACTATAGTCGAAATGTTATAAACCTGAACATTAATTCATGTTTTATTTGCTGATTAATTTTTTTAAGAAAAATATATATTTTTCTTTTTAAGAAATATCCTATTTAAAACCAAGAATCTTAAATTTATGTTATTTCAATTTATTCTAATATAATCTTATAAAATTCAAGTCTTAAACTTATAATCATAAATCCTATAATGAAAATGCCTTTAATTATTCTATATATTAAAATTAGAGATAGATAGAACGTGAAGATGATGAATGATACTAATAAATATGAGAAACGAAAACAATATTAACATTTTAACTTTTTTTTTAATTTACTCCACTAATTTTTTTTATCTAATAATTTAATTCTTCTTTTGATATCCATTTTTTTTCTTTTATTAAGTTTTATTTATGATAGTCAAGTCTATTGTGCTAAAATCTTGCACTCCTAACCATGAATTTTTATTTATAAATTTTGCTAAACTAATATTTATTGTACTTAACATCATAAACCAAGTATGAGAATTCAGAAACTCCAACTAACAAAAACAAAATCTCTAACACATTTTTTTTTTATGTCCAGAACATCGAGTACGAGAATTCATAAATAGTAGGACCATAATAGGTCCAATAAACTCAAGATAGACTTTTAATAACTTTTAATTTAAGTTTAGCTAAACTTTGTAAGACCTATTCAAGGGAAAATTTATCCTTATAACCTATGGAGATCTATATATTTATTTATTTTCTATCTTTCATACTCAATATTTTTTTATATGTACCTAAATCAAGAAAATAAATGTATTAAATATAATTATTAAAATATCATGAAACATAAGTAAACAAAAATAAAACTAACATTATCCATAATTATATTATAAACATGTTTAGCATATATTTTTTTCAATGATTTCTACTGTATTTAATAAGAAAATATAAAATAAAATAAAAGAGATATCCACTTCTAAAATTTTATAACCTCGTTAAACTAACAATAATTTTAGTTTTTTTCAATCATAATGATCGCGTAGTATCTTGTTAGGAGTACAACCCATGTTAAATAATGAACAAAATTTTAATTTACTATTTAAAATAATACAAACGATTTAATATATTTGCTTTTGCATAATTGTCATGTCATGTAACAAATGAATTTCATGTCTCCAATTAACTTAACATTGTGTTTGTATGAATAATTTGATGTGTTAACGGTGATTATTTTTTATATTTAATTTTTTTTATTTCTAAATGTGTGTGCTTTCTTTATTTTTTTATTTTCTATAACTGTTTTCATTTTTCTTCAGCTGAAATCAAACAAGATATTCAAACATAGAAAATAAAATTATTTGAATTTAAGGGAAAGATAATATAAAAAGGTAAGAAAATAATGAAAAATTTTAAGTAACTCTAATTGATTTGAAATAATAACATATAATTTATAATCATATATTTTAAGTGATTTGTAACGTATAGTATTTTAATAAATTCATTATCGGAAATCAAAACATATATAACAATCAATAATTATATATATTATTAATAATTATATCTATTATTTGTATTTATGTTAGAATTATAACTGTAGTACCTTAGTTGTAGGAGAGTTTGTTACAATTAATAGTATGTTATGAGTCGCAATAAAATAAATATAAAAGAAAACAAATTGAAAAATGTTGTGTCACTGCCTTTTATTAATAACCTTTTTTTGTTGCAATTTAGGATAATTTAATATATAAAAAATATTTTCATGTGCTGCTGCAACTTATTTGATGTGTAAAACACCCTTCTCAATTACAATTTTGGTATAAAAGAAAAACACAAAGAAACAATACATAATAAGATAAAGGGTTGTGGGGAAGAGAGCAATCCAGTTCAAACTACTAAAAGAAAACTTTGACTCAGCATGAAGACTACCATAATTTTATGGTTTATCCTTGCTGCTGTCCAATTTGCCCACCTGTTTTTTTAGAGATTCCATATAGCCTTTTATCGTAAACTTAATCTGCAATTAAGAAAATATACCATCAGAAACAAGAATATACTAATTAATGATTCTAGCTGTTATAGTCTAAGTAAACACAATTTGCATACTTCTGATTGCATTCTATCAGCTGCTAAAGTCTCTGTTTTATCTTAAGAATTTTATGGATTGTTATTTACATACACTTATTTAGTTGAAGCAATGAAACTATTGATGGTGTGACAAATTTTGAAGGGGAGGAAATCACCCTCAGCAAAGGCATATATCTGAGTTTTTTTTTTTTTTTTCTACTTCTCCTCCTGGAGTGCATAATGATGTTTATTCAAACAAACCCTTCATCAAACTTTGCAAACAGAACAAAAGTTGTATCATTCTAAGACAAAAAATTTTAGAGACATTATTTACCGTTAGATCCCTCTACTCTTTCAATTGCCACCATCCTTTTTCTATTTGAATGATCCCTCTACTCTTTCAATTGCTACCATCCTTTTTCTATTTGAATCATCTAA
>Ga0099825_1004831_pt1 | contig 17556 bp, 5 predicted proteins | sample SiratroredBW_FD_76838 | JGI IMG/M metagenome (GOLD analysis project Ga0099825, IMG submission 76838) | Root nodule microbial communities of legume samples collected from California, USA - Siratro red BW | ecosystem: Host-associated > Plants > Roots > Nodule | place: USA: California | collected...
AATTATTTTTAATTTACACTTAAACAATAAAAAAAAAAAAAAAAAAAAAAAAAAAAAAAAAAAAAAAAAAAAAAAAGAAAAAAAAAAAAAGATAAAAAAAGACACTAGCGGGAATGAAATGCCGCATAACTTTCAAAGGTAAAAAGTAACTGCTTATATTATATATAGGATTAAGTTATAAATGTCTAAAATATTTAATATTATATAATTAAACTTTTTATCTAAACATCATTTTAACAAAATATATAATAAATAATATATTTTATTATTTTATTTTTATATAATAAATAAAATAAAAATAATATATATATATATAATTATAATTATAAGATATTATAATAATAATAAAAAAAGGGAAACGGAGCCGCTAGTACATATATGTATGTGTGTTAAAATGGCTATTAATATTTATATGAGTCATTGTTATGTGATAATTTAAAAATTTAGATCAAAATAAATATTCTTATTTTATTTTGTGAACATCTTGCTTTTAACTTTTTGTTTAAACTCGATTACTTATTATCGTTTTAGTTTTTAAATTTAACCATTTATTATTATATTATTGTTTTCTAAATTTTCATTAAGTCTCACAGTCCATGTAAATTATTGACAAAATTATCATAATCTTTGTCTTCACTTTTTATTCTTATTTTTGGTATGGTTGATGTTAACTTTCTATATCTATCATTTTAAATCTCATACACAAATGGGAGTCATAAGATACTCCTTTAAATGTCACAAGAGCATACATGTATAATTTAATCAACATTTTTACTTGCATATAATACTTTATTTGATACTTTATAAACTTCTGTAATTGTTCATGAATTAGTTTCACTACTATATAATTAAATATACGTTATACTACTTTAAGAGTTACACTTTGCATATAAATATATAATTTTTTATCTTTTAACTTTGTCTTAACAAAATATAATATTTTATAAATACTAACATTTCATTTATTCTTACATAATTATTTGGAAAAAAAATCAAATTAATAACTATACAAAAGAGTAACTCAAGTTTGTCATTAAACATTAGAAAAAATCAACCCACACACTCTTGAAATCCATTGTGAATGTTACTTTCAAGTAATTGAAACAACCTCACGTTTCATTGTAATTCTTTTTTTTTTTCTTTTACTTTCTTTTTTACACGACCCAAAGGAAAGATCAAAATCTTTCTTTGTCTAAAATATTATCTTATTGGTTTAATTGAGTTTCTGCAAACTTTCACACATAATTTTTAATACATAGATGTGATTTCGCCATTTATGAAAGTTGTCCTATATTAAACATATATGACTAAAAATAATCTCCATGTAACAATCAACTAATATTAAATTTTGATTCTTCAAAAAAGTGAAATAATCATTACAGGTAGCAAACATTTTTTTTATTTCTGTCTTTTAAAGGGATGGAATCTAAACCAGATCAAAAAGAAACGGAAGTGCCACATATTCCAAACTCTTTATTATAGTTTTTCAAGTATTCTCACGTTTAGTTGATGTACAACTCTTTCTTAAACTATAGGAATTAGAGTTTCCTTCTCCATTACAAACATCCACGTCATTCTTAAGGAGTTCAGCAAAGACCACACAACACCACATATTCCATAATAGGAAAAAAGAATTTGTAGCATTTAGCATTTGTGGAGTAACTAAAGAAATAACATCTCCTGGTTCGTGAACAAATCATTTTCAATCTTTTAAAAAAAATCAAATATGTGAACTATATTTTTTTTATAACAATAATATAAGCGTGTTAAATTCTAGTCATTTTTAACTTATATTTATATATTTGATTACGTCCCTGGTACAAGCATACATGGTCAACATTATAACCTATTTTATTTATTAATTTAGTGATTACCGTAAACTCTTTAATTAAGGCAAAGGTTTCCCACTCTAAACCTTGTCAATATTACTTTTCATGCATTTTAATGAGTCATTAAAAATGATTGAAATCACTTTAAATATGTTTTTGAGTACAAAAGTTAATCACCTTATTAATTATATATGATCATTTATTATTAGACGATGGTATAGAATGTCTTTCTAAGCAATAATATAAACAACAACTTAATGATAAAATTATAGAAAATTGTAAAATAAAAATATCAATAACATTCATTCTAATAAAATCTACTTTTAGCTCTTTAGGCAATAAAAAAAATAAGAGCACTTATTAACATAATCTCTTTTAATATTAACATGTAATTTATCCACTATATATTTGGTTGTAATTATATTACTCTTTGACATGTGGTGTTATTCTCGCGAGTGCTTGAGAGGAGTAATCCTGTGAAATCTCATAATTTGTAAGTATTTGTTGCTAATAATCTTAGTCATGTGCTTCGTAGCCATATCAGTTATTGTGTGGTAGGACAATATTGTAATATACGTATCTTTATACCGTATATGTTTGTGTTTTCTTCTTTGATTAGTTTTTGGTTGTTTTAGTTTAGTTTAGTTAGTGAAACTATTATATGTTAAAAGAGGATGAGCTTTTTTCTTTGTACAATACTGATGAATACACAATTTTATTTTCTCCTTTTTTTAAGCTAGAGAGGAATGTTCTGCATCATGTACGTGTTCTCCTCATCTATTTTGTTTTTTCTGTTGCATTTTGCTTGTGATGAATTGCAGAGAAATAAAACTATGAAAGTATTCCATATGTTTTATGCCATGAATAATGTAAACAGGTTGCAGTATATTTAGTCATTTCTAAATCAGTAATACGTACGATCTAAGTGACAATAGTACAAAACTAAAATAAACATTAAACTGAATAAAATTTAACAAAAAAATATGTTTTAACCCAAAGAATATCACTCAAAACAATTTTTTATGTATACAAATAATTAATAAATATATGATGCTTTACTCTAAAACTACTATTGTTTTAGAAAGAGTCTATGATCTATTAGACATATAATTGGTATGAGATGGAATAGGCAGAAAAGCGTGAAAAGAAAGACAGCTTGAATGCTATGCTTGTCCGATTCTGCCGACGGAATGGAAGAGGTAAGTGATTAGGAAAATTCTAAACATATTTATTTTAAATCTTGGTGGTGTATTATGTGTGAGACCATGTTATAATAGAATGTGAGGTTGCACTTAATCCCAGGTGAAAGAAAAGAGATGAAACTGTGGGTCACATTTGACAAGGTCTTCTTCTACTTTGTGCTTTGCTTCAATGGTGTGTGGGGGACATGCACACGCCCCAGGCTAATGCTTTGTCGCTTTTCTTTACTCTCTTTTCACTTTTGTTTGTATTTGGACTCTTCCACTACGCAATCACAATGTTATCCTCTATTGCCCCACCCTCTACAAATTCCTTTTTCTCAAGAAGAACAGGATCATTAAAGTTATGCTTTTCTTCCCCACTATGCAATTTGTCACCTCTAAATACAGGATTACCTTTCATTTTAAAACAATATCAGTCTTCAATCAACTATCATTCCCTTACATCTCTTTTTTCTCTTTGATTAAACATATAAAGATGAGGATAAAAACATATATAATTATTCAACTAATTATATAGTATTAACGTATCTGTTCACAGTTATTTATGAAGCTCGGACATGTTTCTTTATATAGTATTAACATATCTATTAATCATAATTTATTTATGAAACATTTATATAGTATTAACATATCTATTAATCGTAATTTATTTATGAAGCTCGAACATATTTATTAAATGACGTGTCTGTATAAAACATATTTCTTGAATGATGTATCTTATGTACGATACATATAAAATACTAATATTTATATAACACATATTGGATAAAGTATCTTATTCAAAAGACTTTTTTTTAATATCGAACAATTCTAACACGATTTCAACACAACTTTAAAATGGATTAATATAATGATTTTTTTAAAATTCATAAAAGTTTTTATTATGATTAGAGAAATAAAAAACAAATTTTATATATAATCATGAATATTTATATTATATATGTTCATAAATAATTTCACTTTTTAAACTTTCGATAATATTAAATTACCAAGAAGTGGAATTTAAGCCTAACTCAACCTTATAAATCAGTTTGTAAAGTAAGATTTGCACCCATATTATAAATTATTGAAAGGTCTCATCTCTAGTGGATGTGGATCTCCAACACACTTCCTCACGTCGAGACCGCTTAACTCATGCGTGGGTGAGACTATACTGTTTGAGAATGGTCCAATAATGGCCCGATAGTGAGTGACCCAACAATCGTACTAGGATAGGCTCTGATATCATCTCAAGAAGTGGAATTTAAGTTTAACTCAACCTTACAAACCGACTTGTAAAATAAGATTTGCATCCATATTATAAATTATTGAAAGATCTCATCTCTAGTCGACATGGAATCTCCAATATATAAATAAATTAGACTTATTTTTTATATTTAACTAATTTTATTTATAAATAATTTTTAAATACATAAATCTTAATTATTAATATATATAATTCTTAATAACATAATATATAAATTCATGTTCCCCGTTACATAAACCATAACTAGGGACATTATTTGGTATTGATCAAATAGCGACATTTTGAATGGAACCCTTGGCAGCGGTTTTACTTTTAAAGGACGCAATTGGTAAAGTCCTCTCCATCTTTACATCGAATTGTATATATTCTTTGACAATGTGGAATAAAACCAATTGATCGTGTAATGTACATGGTATTTCATGTTTTGTTTCCTTACTAAATTGTTGCAGTGAGATATATTCCCATGTATGTTTCCTCTACCTAACTCACAACAAAAAGAAGAAGCCACTGATAGAAAATATGTTTCGTATTCATTTGTTCTGCACTTTTTTTTTCGAAGACACAAACCCCTTTTCATCTTCACTCTATGTAATAATTCATCTCCTAAACTTAATGTAAGCTAAATTATATCCATTTTTTCACAAAATCTAGGATCCGTTGTTTTAGTAAGTTAGATCAATAAAACATGTTTTGTCTAGCTTTAAAAAGCTAAGAAAATAATAATAATGTTTTATTTTTAATATTTTGGTTAACTAGAGTGCGTTTGATCATGATGATGCCTTTAACTAAAATAACTAAATAGCATTAATGAATCATCCCAAAATCAAACAGTTTTGAAGGGTTAACTTAAAAAGCAAGTTTTCTTTGTTTTTTTTTTTTCTTAAAATTATGTGAATACATTTGGAAGTATACAGCATATAACTAAATAATCAATGTCGTTTTTAAACTACAGCTAAGTTGATAATTTTTAAAATAAAATTTATCTTCCAATTTAAATTATTAAGAACTACACAACAGATTATTAACGCTGCTTTTCATTTGAACACTTTTGTTTTTGATGTATAATTAGTGTCTTTTATATTATGGAATGATTTTGTTTCGAGCTTATGAATGATATGATCAAATTAGGTCATAACTAACTTAAAATTTATAGATTAAATGAAAGATTATCAAGCCATTCAATAACTACGATTAAGTACTTTAAAGGTGAAATTGACTTTTGCTGATAAAAAAAAGGTGAAATTGATTGCTATAAAAAAAAGTTGAAATTGACTCTTTCCTTTTACTTAACGTTTTATGGTTAGTCCGTGATGTCATTGAACAATTACAAGAAAATGTTATATTTTTAATAAGATTTTTTTTATTCTTTTATTCCCTTCATAATGTAGGGATTAAAATGGTAAGAGTTTGATTATAACACTGCTATACCCGTCTCTATATTCATATTTAGAAGAAGAAAAAAAAAAACTATACTTTGTCTTGTATCTATAAAGGTTGTAACTTTAATTTTTACTTTCATATCTACTTTGTAATTTATTTATACTGTTATCCACATTAATTTTAAGAGTCGAAGTGAAAAATTCTTCAGGTTTAGGTTATATTTTTATTCAAAATTTAACACAGTTCATAAATTATGATTGTGATTTTATAGTTAATTTTTAGAAATTTCATTATCCTTAAATATAAAAAGGAAAATTTCTTCAATCTATAGTTTATCTTGGTTAATATAAAATAAAATTTAAATAGTTTGAATTTGAAAGGTGAGTTCTACAATCATATTTTGAACGTAATGTATATATCAGAATATATATTAAATTAATTTGGATTGACGAGTTGTTGGTTGAGGAAGAACTTATTCAGTCATTTTTTATTTGGGTAACTTTTTGCATTTTTATTATAATGTTACAGTTTTCAATGATGGTTATTATTATCAGTAGCCAAAACATAAATGTCGTTCTTAACGAGCGATAACATTTTTTAAAATTTTAAATGGTAAATGTTACGTAATATTTCGAAATGAATTACTCTGTAGTTGCATATATTAACACAACTTATCAATATAATTGTTTATAAAAAATTAAAAATGGAGAATACTATAATTATTTTATTTTTAACATGGATTTTACAATTATGAAATAAAAAATAAAATATATTTTAAAAAAATACACAAAAAAATATCAACTTTATACGTCATGTTATAATTAAAAAAGAGGGACATTCCTTAACCTTTTTTGTATTTTTTAAAGTAAAAACAAGATAAAGAATTTTAAGTGAAATAAACAGATATTATCTTAATAATTATTTTTCAGTAAAGAACTTAAAAATTATTTGTTTAAAATAAGAAAAATAACATAATTAAATATGACACTCCTCGTGTAGTAGTGATGGATCCTATATTTAAGATGAAAATGCAGTGCACGCAAATTTGCTCCCTAAAGAACAACCATTCACGCCACTCTTCATATATGTTTCTTGAGTAGGAAGTGAAATTATTAAGCCTCTTTAGGAGCTCCATCAAACCTAAAGGTAAGATACCATTATTAATAACATTTCCTTTTTGCTTCTCTTATTGTCCATTCAATACAATGAACAAAGCTAGTTTCTGTTGTGATTGGAAGTACATTTTATGCTTCTATTTTTTGATTTATTACATCATATATCTCCTAAATATACAACTGTATTCTCTTTTAATAATATTTTGGTGAATATAAATATTTGGTAGGCTAGCCAATATATTTACCCCATCTTATAAATCAGTACATATCCTTAAGATTCCAAAGGTGGAAAAAGAAGTACTATAAAAAGTCAGGGATATTGTGTGTGGACCTATAATCATGGATTCAAGCGAGGGTTCCAGCTGGAATACGGTGTTCTGAACTGACACCGAAAACTCCATCTTCACCAGAACACAGATAAAGAGAGAGAAAAGTGAGTAAGTAAGATCTTTCTTAGCTTAGAACAGAACAGGAACCAAAAATTGGAAAGCTAAGATCCCAACACAACCAATTTTTAACGTGTCCCACAACTGTACATGCATGTTGACACGACACAAGGGTTTTCAGACCAGGGTCAAAACGAAACAAAACATAAATAAAACAAGAGTTTTTCATTTTTAATATTCCAGTTAGTTTAAATTGTTACATTTTGAACATACAAAGAGAGTATTTTTCCTCAATCATATAATAAAAATTTAAAAGTTTTTCTTCGTACATTTCTTTCCATCTAATTTTTCTTTTACTCGCTCTTACGTCAATCATTTAAGGGTGTATTTTAGGCAAGTAATGATACCCACTTATTTATTCTAAACACTTTATTTGACACTTACTATCACTCGTTATATAATATGAATGCTCTCTGAGTTAGAGTGGTTGGGAGCAAATATAAGTGTAGCCACATCTTCTTCCCAGAGAGTTGAAACAGAAACCGATGGGAGACTAATACTTGGAAATATGTTTATAAAGGATGGGATATGTTCATTCCTATTTTCTAATAATTTTACATATTAACTTCTAGTGAACAATTTCTTTTATAATAATCATTTTATCAATTGTAAGTACTCATCAACATTGGCTAGGATTAATTCTTATAAACAATCATTAAAAAGAAACTTCTAAAAGCTAAAATTTTGCTTAAGAAAATCAAATTTTAGTACCAGTAATTTCAACTACTCACTAGTACTTACAAATGTAACAGTGAGCACTCATTTTAATTGGTGTCTCTTGGGCCTCGCTGATGTCGAATGCTACAGTCCAGTGAAGACCTTTTCTTTCTGCACCCCCATGGGGTGATGAAATGACCAATTTATCCTTATTCATTACAGCACACGTTTATGTGTATTTTGAAAAGTTTTAAGATTTCACCGAATAATGAAATTTATTTTTTTTAATTTATATAATTTTAAATTGTATAATTTAAAATATATAAATATTTTGACGTTCAGATTTTGTATTCCAGATTATACTTAATTTACACTGTAAGTTTTGAAATATAATTTTGATCAATTGCTTTTTAGAAGAATTAGCGGATAACACAACTATCCCATCTTCTACCAAATTTCAATACTCTTTTGATTTAGAAAGATTTTACATAAATATTAAAGATCACATTATGACCATCAAATTTTAGAATTGTACAAAATTTTCTTTTCCGTGACACTTCTTCGACATCCTTTCTTAATTTCTTTAAGAAGAAACTGTAACTTTTTGCATATCGAGCTTTGTGAAAAGATATGAACTCAATGTAAAGAAAAATAACGTCAGAAAAGAAAAAATTATCTATTTCTTTAGTAACAAGATATTTTTTAATAAGCTAAACCAAAACGACATACAACTAACACTCACTTCATGAAATAATTAATTAAATTAGTTTCTTCAAGTAAATAATAAATAAGTTTAAACTTAACTAGAAGCTCATTATATTATATGAAAAATTAATACCAAAATTTACCGTGATAGATATGACAAAACGATAATATTTATTAGCATGTTAGGAGATTACAGCCATAGACTGGAAACGATGTCGTTTACGATATTTCGTGGCACATTTATTCAGTAGTTGTACGGTACGGAGTAGAAAACGTGAATTAGGGTATTGTCGTTAACAGTGTCTACCAACACCGTACTGAGAATTGGGCCATTGGGTCTGTGGTGGGCTCATTTGTAACGTCTTGATTCCATTCTGTGGCGGTTCAGTGCGGGTCTTTTCCATCGATTCACGAGTTCCACGTCCTCTTTTTGGTTCCACGTGTCACCATGTATGTGACCGTGATTTTTTTTTACTCTTTTTCCAACGTGAAGCACATAACATTCAGAATGATGTATATAATTTCATAATAGTATATTCGATTGAGTTTGGTCTATTAAAGTTTCATCACAATCATTCACATTGCAATGCACAAATGTCAATATTAAAAATTCATATTCAACGTTTTGATATTTGTATTGATAACACTATACAGAAGTTAAGTAAGTTTAATTTAACGCAAATACTAATAATTTTAGTGTTCAATGAATTTAAACACAAACAGTTCCTCTTGTAAGTTGTTGGACTGTACAATTTAAGTGGATTTTCTTAGTTGCATCTATTTAGGGGGTGTACATAGGTTCGATTTGAGTAAATTAATTACTAAATTTAATTAAAATAAAAAGAATTTCAAATGGACTTATTTAATATTTATATTTTTTATGAGATTTAACCTAACTTAATTTCTCTTTAATGATATTAGTTTGGATCACTTAAATGACATATTATACATTTTTTTAATTTGTAATTTAAAATGATTTTTCAGACTTTTTTAATAATTTTAATCAGATAAAATTTTATAATAAAATATTATAATCGCTTAAATTGAGATAGGTTCATTAAAAAACACATTTGAGTTAAATTTAATCTAAGTAAATAATATAATAGATTCTCTAAGTAAATAATATAATAGATTCACTCAATAAACATTTTAATGTCCTCTACCTTCAAGATCATGCTTACCTCACATAATAGACTATCATATATGATTTTATGATATTTCATAGACTATCATATATGGTTTTAAGATATTTACGGGAAAGATGTTGATACTTTTACATTATATATAGTAAAATATAATTATCTAATATTAAAATAAATTATTAATTTTTCTTATATAATATTTTATTAAGTAAAATGAGTGTCAAATAATCATAATCCATAATTAACATATTAAAGTATAATTTTTCTGACTAAAAAATTAAAAAATACAGTAAACTTTTTCATTATATTTTAAAAAATATTTTACTTTTTTCAAATTAATATATACTAGATGTAAATGTAATTACATCATGACAGAGTAACTAAAATGTGATTGTTTATCTAATTATTTCGTAAATGAATTGTGTTAAATATTTAATTTGCGATGAATAGGTAATGCATTTTAATCATGTGAAAACTCATCATTTAGTCGTAGACGTAATATTAAATACAAATTCCTTAATAAATTTTCTGACAATAATCATCTAAGAACTATAATAATAATAATAATATTTTTTATTAATAACTGTAGAAAATTTGTTGTATTAGCTTTCCTAAAATCTTATAAAACCACAGTCACAATAGGTTTTAAATAAATACTCTTCATTTTATTTTAAAAGGAAAAACAATAGTATATTTTATTTTATTATATTAAATCATTTAATTATAATAAAACGATATTAATTATAGTAAATGTATTGATTCTATTTTTGTATTTCATTTTGATATATTATTGGTGAAAGTACGTATTAATTAATTTGTAATCACCACTGTGATTTAATTTTTAAAAATTATTACAAAATGCAGATGTTTAGTTATATGATACTTTTAAATGGTGTAATTTTTTGACATTTTTAACATATAGTAATTAATTTTTTCAACTTTACATTTTAAAATTTTATTTTATCTTATTTATTTAAATTTTAGTCAAAATGTTGGTTAATAAAAAAGTAATATCGTTTCGTTAAAAATATAAAAGAGGTAAGCATTTATTTGATTTTTTAAGAAAGAGTGTGAATATTATTTAAAAAAAAAATTGGAAAAATATCAGTGTAACAATTTACCGGAAACAGTGCAAAAAATTACATTAACATTATATTTTAAGTGAAGTATTTCACTATATTATTACTTTTGTGTATTTCTTATTATGAATATATATTCACTTAGCCACTCTCTTTTTTATATGATTGTGATTCCTTTTCTTAACTCTCTCTTTGTTTTCATTATTACATGATCATTAGTTCTCTAAATTCTTTCTTAATATCTATTCATTGTGTATTCATATTACGTAATTAGCAAGTCTGTCCTTTTTGTGTATTTATTTATTTTTTCTTTGTACTATTACAGGACAAATGCTAATGTCTATTTTTCCCCCAAAAGTTTCAAACTTTGGGTGTGGAACTGCAGATGTAGGCACTGTGGAGAAAGAGATCGCAACACGTTAGGTGCGTTCCTCTGCACTGTTAAAAAAGGTCACATTTCCAATATAAGAAGTGCCTTAGCCGAGAACTTCTCAGCAAGATCGAGTTTGTTTAAAAAGTGTGTTTCAAACAAAAACGTTGAAGAAAATGGGGTGGTTAGTTCCTCTTTTCTTTCTTTGTTTTCTGGGTCTTACTGGTAAGTGAAAAAACTTCACTCTTCTCTTCTCATAAAGTTCTCAACTTTGAATATTGTGCAATGTGGGTTTTTTTTTTTTTCCCCTTCAATCTAATCTTTGTTTTTTGTTTAAATTTGCAGTAACTGGTCAAGAATCCATTGAGTTCCTCAACCTATATGAGACGACTGAAGACATTTTACAAGCCTCATCACAAGCCCATGAGCTTCCCTTGGCTGTTTCAGTGAGTGCTGAAGACCTCAATGAGGTCTCTTTCAGCATTCTATTGGCTGAAAGATGGCTCAGACACAACATTCTTGCACACTACCCTGCCTCAAACATCACCACCATTGTTGTGGGAACCACTGCTTTCTGCCAACAAGGCCAACAACACAACCACCTTTCTGAGGTTTTTTCTTCCCTGAAGAATGTTTACCATTCACTGAAGAGGTGGGGTTTGGAGAAAGACATAAAAGTTTCTGTTGCTTTTACTCTGGACTGCTTGCCTCCAAACAAAGATTTGAAAATAATCAAACCCCTCTTTGAGTTTCTCCAAGAGGTAAACTCTACATATTCAGTGATCCCATATGGCTTCTCACATTTCTCTGATAAAAGTTTGAGCTTGGTGTCTTCCCACTTTGAGTCCTTGAAAAAGCTTGGATTTTTCTACCTCACCAACATAAATGTCATGGCCATTGTCACAAAAGGGAGAAAGAACACAGCAAGAAAGCTTTCAGTTGTTGATTTTAGCCCAATAGGCCCATTCCCAGTAAGGCCAGCTCCAACCCCAGAAATAGCCAAGTCACCAAGGACTCCTTCCAATGTACCTTTGCCTCCTTTAGCTCAAGTAGTTTCTTCACCCCCTCCAGTTCTTTCTCCCGCTTTTGCCCCTGAAGAGCCACCATTTGGTGTTCCAGCTAGTTCACCTCATGGCTTCACACTCCCTCCTTGTGATCCACTGCACAATGGTTCACCTTACCCCCAAATATTCCCTGTCCAGAAGGTGTGGTGTGTGGCTAAGCCTAGTGTTCCTGAAGAAACACTGCAAGAGGCTATGGACTATGCTTGTGGAGAGGGTGGTGCTGATTGCATGGAGATTACGCCACAGGGAAACTGTTACTATCCTGACACTGTGGTTGCTCACGCTTCCTATGCTTTCAACAGTTACTGGCAGAAGCACAAGAGAAATGGTGGAACATGCAACTTTGGTGGGACTGCCATGTTGATCAATGCTGACCCAAGTAAATACGCATTGCTCATATTGTCTTTTTGTTTTCTCAAAATCTGTTTTAGCTTGGTCGGTGCATTGTTTTCTTTTTGTCTTCTTCCCTCATTAATTGTTTTGGTGTTGATTTTGCAGGTTTCCTTCACTGTCGGTTTATTCTTAGCTAAGTGAAATCGAAGTGGTGCTTGCGACCTTCTTTTTTTGCAGTTAGTGTTGAGGATTTTGTTAAGTTGACATTGCTTTTGATTCTCTTGCAATCGGTTTATGTCTAATGTATGAACTTAACTCAACTTCTATATCAGGAATAGAACAAGTTACTTTTGAGCTAATTGCCATGTTTGTTTGTTTGCCTATGGTTTATAGATGTAAGTAGTAACTAAGTTGTAGTTCTGTTCTATTTTACTTTTCTAATCGATGCCTATTTTCCCATCTATTTTCTACTAGTCTTTTGTTTTAACTGTTAAAGAATAAAAACAAAATCAAGAGGTGCACAAACACATTTTTGTTTCTTGCATAATGTTTAAAGCACAATTTGGAAGTTGCGTGTAGAATTAGAACTTCTTGAGGAGTTTGTTGAATGGTTATTTCTCATTATCTTCCCAAATTCAAATATTCTTGCTCTGTATGTCTAAGATGTTTTTTTCCTAAAAAATCTAAGCTTGAACTAGGGTTCAACGTTCTGGCACATTAAAAAAACTGAGATTGCCAGCATTAGAAGTCTATTACAATTTCGTGTTGGGGTAATTTGGATTGAGTATTGGGCAGTTTACTACTCACTTGTCCATTTTTCCTAAACTGATAGTAAGATAGAAATTGTTCTACTTGATAAATTAAGTTCTAAAAATATTCTATTAGAGTCAGGGTAGAAATATCTCAGTTCTGGAAACCATTTTTTTTTAAGATAGTTTGATATTTGTCGAACGTTTTAGTCCTTAATTAGAAATTCTAGTCTGTAGCATTTTATTTTTTTTTATTTTATTTTTTGTGAAAAGTTAATTCTTACAGTGCTTTTATGAATATTGGGTAGTTATAATTTAAGGAAGGATTTTTCAATTTTACTGAAAGGATAAAAATGTTTGATTATACAAAAGTTCTGTTGTGGCAGCGAAGTGTTGTCCTCTCAACTTTTTGGGTTGCAGGGTCCACCTGCTGCAGCTTTTTACCGTTTGTTTTATCTTTTGTTATTTTGTGAAAGAAAGTGAAACAAAATTCAAGAAAATGCCTCTGCCTGAAAAGCATTATTGGATGGTTTACAGAAGGATGAAAAAGGAGCAACGGTCAGCCACAGTGTATTCAACGTCTTATTCATAACCAACTATTTGAAGAGATCTAAAAGGTTTTGCGCATGAACTAGGTGAAAGAAAGGGTAATTTGGGGTAAAACTTAGGAACTGCTTCTTCTATTCTATTTCACTTAATCATAAGATCAAGATCAATTTAGATGAAAGAAAATAAGATCGAAACCAGTTACAACAGGGACAAAAACTGTATGAAACAACCCACTTTCGGCCTAAGTAATAGGTAGCTTCTCTTTTTTTTTTTTTTTTAAAGCTTAAAGTTCTTAATAAATGGAGTTTTGTGTCTGAGAGAACAGTCTAATAAACTGAACAAATATTCCTAGACACTAGTGCACAATGGAAGCAAAACAGGAAATAGGATGGGCCATTGAATTTCTACACCTACATAATTTTTTGGTGTATCTTTTTACTGAATTAATGACGAAAGTAGTTTTTTTTACATCTTTATAGTTTTTGGAAAATACAATTTGAAATATATTAAAAAACTTTTTAATATTATGAAAAGTATATTATTAAATGAAAGTTTCAAATAATATTTAGAATGCATTATCTCTAATATATTTTTAACCATTTACAATACTTCATGATAACGTTTTTTATTAATAAATACTATTTTTGAAACGATTCAAGTATATTTCAAAATATTTGTCATAAAAATTGAACATTTTTCAGAAGCCGGAAAATTTTTAAAATTACCCTAAAAGCTTGATCTGGAAATATTTCCATAACCACGTCAATAGATGATTCGTTGTCCATAATAGTAAGTTCTATAATTTTTTATTCTCTATCAAATATCTATCGTCACGTCATTTTCTATATAAATATAGGTAGCTTATAAGATTTTATATTATTATATTTTATATATAGTGGATGTTGGAACTTTAACCATAATAACATAACATGTGAACGTCAATTTTTACAATAAATCAGACTATAGAAAGTGATGGGCAATGGATGATCCGTGAATGTTTTCTACAAGGACCTTGTAAAGATTCAATCTTTGAAAGGGTGTAAGGGAGTTTCTGGACCTAATGGAAAATTGGCATTCAAATCCTTTTTGATACATTGGTTAGCATTAAAATAAAATATAATTAGATATTATATATTTTATTTTAAAATAAAATATAATTAGATATTATATATTTTATTTTAATACTTACTAACACATATTTGTAATCAATTCACCCAATCTGACTTTAATCCCATCAGGGCCTTTTCAATGTAGGATAAGATTGAAAACACTGCCTCTGGGGTTTTAAGCAGATAATGCTTTCATAAAGCAACAAAGTAGATAAGAGTCTACAGAGGCCAAAATCATATTACGCCACGGGAGAAACACAAGCCAGATTTTGTGAAAAAATTGCTGATTGGAAAAATAATAAGCAATGAATAATACTTCCGGATTAAAATTTTTGAAATTTAAAATTGATTTCTTGAGTATTTTAAATTATTTTGGTGTTTCAGAATAATTGAGATGGATGGTTTAAGGGAGTTTGTTTGTTTGGACTTAGGCATGGTGATGTGTGGTATCTCACTTTTCTTTTTAAAAATCTAGTTTTGGATTTTGTTTTAATTTTCTTTTTGCTCCTTTGATTTTCAGTTTCCATTGGTCTCAATCTTTGACCTAATAAAATCTTTAACCTCAGTATCCAAGTATGAACAAAGATTTAGTTGCTTAATTGCTTGGTATTCTATTTGCATACCCTTTTTTTGGCCCTCAGTGTTCCAAAAAATTAATCAAAATCTCATATTTCTTTCTAATAATTTGGATTCTTTGGATTTTTGGTATTCTTCCTCTGTCTTCAAAATATACTGATTTTGATATTTTAAAATATATTATTTTTTTAATATATTAAAATCAGTATATTTTGAATCTAATAAAGAAACAACATTAAAAATCTAATAAAGAATCTGAACTAGCTGTGATGAGGTTAGAATTATGAAGGAGATGCATTTCAGTAAGGTAGTTTTGGTTTAGAAGAAAAAGAAAAGGAGGTATACAAGTATATGACAGAGGTACAAATGTTAGTGCCCAAATTAAAATGGGCTTCTTATCATGTTATCTTGTAGGCCTTTTCTTGGATCAATTCTCTGTAACATTATCCTGCACCTCCAGAACAAACGGGGCAAATTTTTTAAGACACTGTCCTCCACTCCTGACTTTCGGACTGGTTCAACCCAGGATGATGTTTTTTATTCGCTTTTAACTTTCAAATTAATACGTGGCTGCTTTGTTTTTTTTCTTTTCGGATTAGTTAAATTAAAATTAACGATAATTCTCTAAAATTGTATAATTTAAAATATATTTTTTATTCTGAATTAATAATACCTCTTAAAATAGAAAATTTAATTTTTATTTTGAATTAACTTTGAATCGAAGAATTTAGAATACAATGTAAAAATCAACCCGTAATACAATTTATATTACGGATTGTATAATCCATTACTTTCTTCTTCGTTTGTTATTTTCATGAAGTTATTTTCAGTCTTTTGACCAAGATTCTTTTAGATATTTCATAAGGTATGAAAGTGCAGATGATATTATGGAGGTGCAGGAAGATTGCGTCTAATTTTTAAATTCACCTACCTAAGCCCAATCACAAAATAACGTTGGGCCTTTATCTTATTACAGGCCCAGTTTCTTCTTTCAACCTTATCAGGACGAGTTCTTCCTACACCCTAATAAGATTCTTCCTGCGCCCTAATAAAAAAAATTCATTCCGCAATTATCCTTATATGAGAACCGGATGGCCTGTTCATCCGGTTGTTAATTTTTTTTCAAATGACAACCGGATAGGGTGTCATCCGGTTCTCATTTCCAAATCAAAATGATAACACCAGATGAAACCCATCCGGTTCTCATAGTCCAAATCGAAAAATTAATCCCTTTTTGATTTTGACTATGATAACCGGATGAGTTTCATCCGGTTATCATTTTGATTTGGAAATGAGAATCGGATGACACTCTCATCCGATTGTCATTTCAAAAAAAATTAACAACCGGATGAACAGTCCATCCAGTTGTCATTTGAAAAAAAATAACAACCGGATGAGGGTGTCATCCGGTTGTTAATTTTTTTCAAATGATAACTGGATAGAGGCGTCATCCGATTCATATAAAAATAATTATGGAATGAATTTTTTCATTAGAGTGCAGAAAGAATCTTATTAGGATAGAGGAAAAACTCGTTCCTCATCCGAAGAATTTTATATTCTCAAGGTTCTATCCCGTTAACTTAATACTCATTTTCAGTTTCAGTACTATGCACTCTGGTTGATATTGAATAAGAGAAATAGGTATTCTAATAACACTCTTCCAACTCCTCTTTATTAGTAAATGAAATTAGGACAAATAGAATATTATGCACTCTGGATAGGCATTAACTGTTTTCTTCTGGATATGTTGAAACAACAGAAAATAAAATCAGGATAAAAATATTATGTTCATTTAAATGGGCTAAAAATTTAGAAAAATTAAATTTGTATATGTCACTCGATAAAATAATTTTCCAAACAGACATGGAAGGAGAAACGTGGTTTATGTTTTTTTTTTTTTTTTTTCTATTTTAAGTTTATAAAAAGAAAACATTTTTTTTTGACAAAAGAATATTTATGCTAAGCTAAAATATTAAGCCAAATTTTAAAAGTTTTTAGAAATATA
>Ga0099825_1004832_pt1 | contig 17555 bp, 4 predicted proteins | sample SiratroredBW_FD_76838 | JGI IMG/M metagenome (GOLD analysis project Ga0099825, IMG submission 76838) | Root nodule microbial communities of legume samples collected from California, USA - Siratro red BW | ecosystem: Host-associated > Plants > Roots > Nodule | place: USA: California | collected...
TCTTAAACTTACCAAAGCAATGGTAGAAAAGAAAAAACAAAAATATTTAATCAAATCCATTTATGGCCAAGCTTTTTAAGCGTGGTTTTAGAATCATCGTCATCTCAGTTGTTTCTCCTTGATAGTGTCTTATAGAGTTGTTACTTGACCACTTTGATATTGCTTTTTTTTTAATGTTCCAAACACTCCAAATTCCATCGTTTCGGGAAGAGGGTCCTGCAGACACTCTGACTCTCAAGTCAGTTTAGGGTCAGTTTAGGGTTAGAATGCGCAGAAATATAAATCAGAGTTTAGAAGTACCTTACTTAAAGTAACTGAGCCTGTATTTATAGGCATAACAGTGAAATTAATCAGTTTGAGCTCATTATGTTATATTTTATTATTTTGTTATGATTTTATAACAGAATTAATTATGAGATATTCAGTTGTTATTATAATATGACTGTGTCTTACTCAACCTTACAGTACAATATATATTTTTGTAAGGTTACATAAATATTTATGAAAAATATGAAGCCAGAGCTTTCTCTTTTATCATTTATATACTTGGTTTTTATGATATGATGAAGCTACTAATTGTAGCTTTTGGTTGATGCAGAATAATACTAAACACTAAAGTAAGGTTTAGGGTATAGGATTGATGAAATCATTATTCCCAAAACTCATCATAAAGAAATATGATTCAAATACAAAAAAATAAAAATAAAAGTAGAAAAATTGAAAATTACAATTAATAAGGGTTCCACTTCATAATTCTATAATTTTGTCCCCCATGATGCACATAAACAAAATCAAGCTGAGGAACAATCTTGCAAAGGATGTTTTCCACATGGTTGGAATACCACATCCTCCATCTCTTCAAGAAAATAAGGGGGAATATGAACATTCCAAAGCCAAATGTAAACCCCAACTCCACACTTAAGATATTCCATTCAATTGAACCTTTTGTATGAGAATCAGGTGTTTCAGATGGTGGTGGTGAAAGCTTTTTCTCTCCACCATCACAGTTTGGGGTTAGTGGAGGTCCACATAACCCTTCATTACCTACAAATGAATCAGCCTCAAATGTCTGAATTTGTGTGCCTGAGGGAATTTTCCCCACCAAATGGTTATAAGAGAGATTCATGACAGCAAGAAATGATAACTTTGCAAGCTCTACTGGAATCTCTCCACTCAAAGAGTTTTCTGACAAGTCTAAGGACTCAAGGTGCTTTAGATTGCCTAAGGAAGAAGGGATGCTACCTGAGAAAGAATTTTGTGATAAGTTAAGAGCATGCAGTGCTGTGAGATTCATAAGCTCCTCTGGTATTGGCCCTTCAAAGTTGTTGGATGAGAAATCCAAGGAAGTGAAGGCAATGAGGATTTTAACCAAATTTAACTGTCTACCTTTGTTGACAATTGTAACTGAATCCTCATATGTTCTCACACCAACACCCTCCTCAAAGATATGAGTGATTATGTGGTCTATTATAAGAGGGGGCTCTGATGCTATAATTTTAGCTAACTTTATTTGTAGATCACTACTGAGATCTACAATTGCAGTTATGAAATTCACAGGATTAAAGTCATCATAGAGATTAAAATATAGATGACCAAATCGTCCACCCTTATCTTCATCAAGCATCAAAGTTTTCCAACTCAGTAAGAGTGATGATGGTAATCTACCACTGAAATTGTTAGAGGCTAAATCAACAATTTGAAGTGTATCCCAGTTGCCAATGTTATTGGAACATCCAATAGGCCCATGCAATTTGTTTGACCTTAAAATCACAACTTTGAGAGAGGAGATGTTCTTCAAGAAGCATGGAAATCCATCAGCTAGTTGATTGTTTCCAAGGTTTAGAACTTGTAGTTTTTGGCAATTAGCCAGAGATTTTGGGATGCTTCCCCTTAAAAGATTCTCACTGAGATCTAAAAACCTTAGAGAACATGAAGCTGAGAATGTATCTGAAACATAACCATTGAGTTTATTTCCACCAAGATTTAGTAGCCTGAGGTTGCTACTTCTTGTCAAACATGTTGGAATGAGGCCGTTGAATCTGTTATGGGAAAGATCAAGTGCTCGAAGATCTGAAATGTTACAAAAGGATTCATGGATTGTTCCATGAAAACTGTTGTTTGAAAGGGAGAGAAAGTACAAGAAAGGAATGTGACTACCAATGTCCATGAAGTTAATAGAGCTGAAGTTATTGCTTGAGTAGTCCAAATAAATGGCATTTTTCAAAAAAGTAGGAGCAGGCCCTTGGAGACTGTTTGAGTGAAGGTCAAGTTTGAACAAATTTGAAGTAAGGTTTTGCAAAGGCCCTTCAAAATCTGTCAAAAAGTTGTAAGAAATATTCAAAATAACCATATTATCAAATTTCCAAATCCAGTTGGGTATCGTTCCTTCAATGTGATTGCTAGACAAGTCTAGGTAGAGCATTGAAGATTTATTTCTCAAGAAGTCAGGGAATGCTCTCAAATTGCATGAACCCAACCAAAGAGTTTTCAAACTGGGAAAGGATGATGCATCTCCAATTCTGGCATCAACTGACAAGTTATTGTGTGCAAGATCAAGTGAAGACAAATTTTGCAGCCTCCCAATCATACCAAGTTGTATAGTGCCATTGAACTTGTTTTTGGAAAGAAAAAGCAAATGAAGTCTTTTGAGTTGAAAGACAGACATAGGAATAGGCCCTTCAAAGTTGTTGCCACTCAAATCAAGCATCTCTAATGATGACAAAGAAGCATTTGGAAATTCTTCCAACACACCATCAAATTTGTTATAATAAAGCATGAGATGTCGAAGAGATTGAAGTCTTAATAAAGATGAGGGGACTCTTCCATCAAAGGAGTTGTCTCCTAAATCAATGCTCATGAGATTTATGAGCCCCTCAAAATGTGTAGATGGAACTGTACCCATAAAATGATTATGATTAAGAGATAAAACTTTCAGGGCCTTGGACCTATTAAAAGATGGAATAGGACCAGTAAAGTTATTGTATGACAAGTCTAGATGAACAAGTTGGGTGAGATTTGACATTGAATAAGGAAGTGTCCCGCTAAACTGGCAATTTGAGAGGTCTAATTTAGACAATTGCTTCAAATTGCCAATAGACTCTGACAAAGGTCCAGAAAAATTTGTATGGCTAAGGTTGAAGCTGTAGAGAGAACCTTGACTTGAGAAGTTTGGTAGAGAGCCACAGAGACTTGGATTATAAGACACATCAAGCACCTGCAATGATGGTATTTGGAAGATATTTTTTGGGAATACTCCACTCAAACCACAACCACTGAGTTGCAAGGTGGTCAAATTAAGCAAACTCCCCAAAAACTTTGGAACTGGAGATGCTAAATTGTTGTGGTCCAATTGAAGTATTGAGAGAGATTGTAGTTTTACTAATGAAGAATCAAAAGGACCAGAGAGATTACAAGATGACATACTTAACACTTGCATGCTAGTAAGTGAAGATAAAGCATGGCTCCACACCTCTCCTTTGGCTGATACTGCAATGCCATCCAAATGCAACTCTTTGATTTCTGTGAAGTTCTGTACAAGCATTGCAATATTTGGTCTCTCAAGTTTCAAAGCATGTTTTGAGGTAACTGTGCTAGACAAATCAAGAGTTACTAACTTGGTCAGGTAAGAAATCTCAATTGGAATTTGCCCCTCAAATCCAGCATTTGACAAATTCAAATGCCTCAAATTCTTCAGCCTTTTAAACTCTGGAGGAATCTCAGAATGAAAATCATTAAGGGCCAAATTCAAACTATGCAAATGTTGCAACTTGAAGAGACTACTTAAATGATCAATACCTCCAGAGATGGATTCTTGACTCAAGTCAAGAGCTATAACATGGCCTTTGTTGCATGTCACTCAAGTCCATTCACAACAATCATCACTTTTGTTCCAGTGAATCAGTTTTTTGGACTTGGTTGGATTGAATATGAGGTTGTTTCTCAAATGGAGCAACAAAGATTGTTGGTGGCCAAGACAATGACCAGTTACCAAAATGATGTTGGTGCTCAAATTTAAGAGACAAAAGGGTAGCAAGAAAAGCCACAAGGTAATACTCATTGGATATATCTATGAGACTCAAATTTTTTTTCTGCCTTTTAGGACACATGATCTTTTCCTTTTATAGATCCTCAATTTACAAGTTGGCTAAATCTAACTTGATGTGTTGGTCTCCTTAGAAGTCCAAGATATATGTAAATATAACATTAATCAGATTCATGACTAAATTAGTTAGATTATTTTCCAACAATTTTGAAGATTTCAATGGCAAAGAAATGCATACAATTTTGTGGTACAAATAAGATGTTGAAAATAAAATTAGAGGGAAAAAGACGAGTCTCTAATTCCACCCCTAACTTTATAGTCTAAACTTTGAAATATTATTTGAAATTCATATGTTTCAGAGCTATTGACTTTGAACTACCAAACATTAGACTTAGTTACCTTACTGTTTAGGATTAAGTTTTTGTATTCGTCAATACCAAAACAAAAGAATTATATTTATGCATTTAAGGGTGTTTGTTTCTCCTCATTTTTTTCCATTCCCATGTTTGATTGTTGGTTATGTAAATATATTCTTGAGTATTCAGAATTACTAGCATTAAAAGTAAAAATGCTGTCATAAAATAAATGTTCTTAGTTACCAAACATTAACATAATCTTAAATTTTTTTTATTATTTTACGAAAATAAATTAATATTTCAGTGCAACTTTTTTCATTATTATAAAGTCATCATTTGTGAAATCAATCCATGTAGATGTGAATATTTAAAGTGTTGGAAGGTTTTGACAGTGGGAAGTGTCAGAGGGAACCAGAGTTTTGAACAACTCTGGACCATATATGAAAGTTGTCCATCTTTCACGTTTTGAATTGACTTGTGAAAAAACAAAAAAATTCTGTTGGTTAGACTTCTTATTGTCAAAATTATTATTTGGAATCAAACTACAAAATGAAAAAATAAAAGATGTTTTTCCACAACGTAGTTAAGTAACGACTTAATTATAACCGACACAGAATATTTGAATATAGAGATGCAGATATTTTTGAGATCCAAAGCTACGTAACCCATATTACGGGTTTAGTCTTGGTATGCAGAAAGAACTAACTATTTATACCCGCAATTAAAGTTAGTTATGTATAAAATTTAAATTAAATTAAAATTTTTAATGTTTAAACTAAAGAAGTGAACAAATCTTCTCAAAATTTAAACTTTTTTTCTATTTTTTTATACTTTAAATGGAACAATCCTCATTTAAAATTTAACATAATTAAAAACATAAATCTATCCATATATACATAAAGAAATTTAAAAATATTTAAATAGACAGGTTTATATAACATATCCTTATAAATAGATAGGTTTTAAAATATTTAAATAGATAGTTAACAAAATATTAGTATAGTTTCAACCTAAACAATATATAAGGTAAGCTAGTAGAAATAAAGACTTCATGATATACACTTCCAAATTCAAACAAGTAAACATCATTCATAATTATCTTAATCATATTTCTTGTTTCAAAAATCAACCAAGAAATCATACCACAGTCTATTCACAATTTGAGGACTTCTAAAGATGATTTTGAGTTAATTTCGTTTAAAATATGGTTAAAGTACACCTGAGCATAACGTAGGATGATGTAATATAAATTTTGGTGCTTTTTTTCAAATGTAATTAGTCTGGCTTAAAACCAAAACATGAAATAGAAAAAAATATCTATTATAATGACTTTGTTCTGCATAAATCATATACAAATGACAACAATATACAAAATGATAGAAATTCTATACTTCCATATTTAAAATTCTTCATTTTGTAATTTTAAGATATAAAGGTTTGATAAATTTCTATTTGATATAAAGAAATATCATAAAAAATTTTAAATTTTTCTAACAAGTATGAATACATATACTAAATGTATAACATATTAAAAAATAGCTCAAAAATACTAAAAAAAATTGATAGTAATTGAAGGAATTTAGATTTTTGTTCACCAATTCCTTTGGTAATTGGTCATTAGATTCTTCTCCTAATTATTGAGTCTCGATTTGAAATTTTTTTCAAAAGTTATGAGGGTTTAAAATTTTTTACTATCAAACTTTTTTTTATTTCAAAATCTATTATTATTCAATCAAATATAAAGATTCTATTATTAAATATACAATAAAATAAGTTACCACAATTATGTCAAACATAGTTTTTTTTACATCCTTTAAGGAATTTTACAAAATTGTGTGAATATTAAGAACACAAAATGCAACTAATTAAAAATACATAAAGTGGATACGAAAAACAAAATGATAAACATTTAAACAAAAAACAATATCAAATTAAAAATATAAAATCAATAGAAATATTCAAGCATTATGGTAATTGAAATTTCTAAAAACAACCACAGATATATAGAACACTCGTCTCAAACACTCATCTCAATTGCTTGAACTCATAAAATCTCCAATACAATCATAGAAAAGCATCCAGCACCATAAAACACCTGCAACCACCAATTCGGACAACAAAAATAGCCTCCAAAATATCTACTAACACTTACACAGTCTCTAAAGAAAAGAAAGCAAAAAGGAGAAAAATCTTATTGGAATTATGAGGAAGAAGAAGTTGGGAGTCCTAACTTAAACAATTTATGTAACACCCTTAACAATCCAATATAATCAAGATTCAATTAATCAAGTTTCTTTAAGTGATGTAGAAGACTAATCGTGCACTAGTTATTAAACCCACAGTTTTGATCTCAAGTGATAACCAATATCAAATTAAGGTTGTTCTCTATTGCATTCATTTTACAAAATCCCTTACATGAACTTTCATTAGATTATTAGTAAAGTTTGGATATTTTATTTTCTTAAAGAATCTGACTCAATACTCACATTATACACAAGTTAAATTAGTTTAATTATCTAAGTAACCACATATATCTCATCCAATTGTTTTCCAACTCAAGTAAAATCATTAGCTGCTCATAATTATACAATCTTACAACCTTATAATATGCAATAAAAACAATTAAGAGAGATTTAAACAAGTCAAGCTATGTTTTAAAAAGTGAATAAATGTTAAACAAGATTTCTTGCTTAACATTTATTCTTCCAATAAGATGAGATTACCTTTTGATATGTGGTCGCTTTTAAATAATAAGTTATCTCTTAAATTATACTGAAGTAATGAACATCAATTTAGAATTAGATTAGTTTTCCTTATCTTAAATTTTTCTATTCATCAGAGAAAGGATAAATTGGAGAAGGGTTGAAATCACCACACTTATAACTCCCTTAATCATCGCTTTGAAAATTGAAATCCCAATTATAAAACATCCCATCAAAATCAAGTTAAAACTCAAAACTCTATTTTTCTCAACAACCCTACATGCATGCTTACTAGAAAGAGAAAGGAGACTAATTCTACACTTTTTAATAAATATCTTGTAGATAACTTATAAGGGAGGAAGATAAGAGTCTAGAATTATGAATTTGATGAAAGAGGAGGAAAATGAGCTTAAAGGAAAAAAAATAAAATAAAAATTGTAAAGAACTACATGAATAAGAGGAAGAAAAAGATTTTCAAAACTTCTATAACCACCTCCTTACTTAAAAAGGCTCACCCATTAACAGAGGACCTCTTCCTCCATTTCCATGCTTTTCTTCCTGTACCTCCATGTTATTCTTCCCACGCCTTCATAATTTGAAAAATACAAAAATATCTTTTCAAAATTTGTATTTTGAATTACATAATACTAAATACAATTTTTTTATTTTAAAATATACAATTCAAAATACAACAAAAGTATTTTAAAATACAACTTTTTTTATTTCGAATTATATAATTTAAAATATATTCAAAATTACACAATTTAAAATAATAATTTTTAATATTTCAGATTGCGTAATTTGAAATATAAAATATTCTAGATTATATAATCTAAAATATATTTTTTTATTTTAATTTTTTTAATATAAAAAATTATATTTAAATTATATAATTTGAAATACGAAAAAAATGAAGATTGGTGTAATTAAAAAGATGAAGAAAATGAAAAAAAGTAAAATAATATTTTTAGTTTTTCTATAAAGGTGCGGGAAGAGATTACGAAGGTAGAAGAAGTTGTCATAATAATTATACCCCTTTCAATTACTTCCTCCGCCCATCAATTTTCAGAAATGATAATTATATTCTTATTAATTTATAGGAAGGTGTATGAAGTATTTCAGAAAATATTTTTCAGAATTTATTTTTAAAAAATGTTTTCCAGAATATATTTTCAAAAAATAGATTTTGAAATATATTTCCTGAAACTGTTTTTTAGAAATATATTCGAAAAATATGTTTGGGAAAATATTTTTCAAAGTAATTAAAAAACTTGAAAAGAAAAATGCTTCCGGAAAACAGATGTTTGAAATGAAAAAAAAAAAAAAAAACCTTCACATTCAACTGCCAAAGTTTTTGGACAATTGCTTCCTAAAACCGCTGCAACATATTCCTATATTCACTTACATATTACAATCAAAATAATTTAATCCAATAATTCCTCAACACATATCAAAACTACCAATAATGAAGACCACAACTTATCTTCACCATCTAAGTGCAAAGCGATTGATGAAACTTCGCAACCACGCTCCTCCGTCAAGGACACTGCCGCAACACCTCCCTCTCAATTGAAAACCGGTGCCTACTAAAGAAACCCTAATCCCATTTTGTCTTTATTAACAGGACTCGTTAGTTCTTTTACACTTGTGATGAAATGCAGAAAAAAAATGCGAGGGTGCATGAAGCAATTGTCTATCCTTTCTATTAGTATGGATAAGGATTCCTTACACCAGAAGACCCAGCTTCGTTCTGTCTCTTCAAGCTTTCTTCAGGTACTTTTAAAAATTTAAAAATATTTTAAAAGTGTCCCTTATGTAATTATTATTTTATCCCTAATTTAATTATGAAATAGAGGTTTCAGAATTCGTTAGAGGTGAGAATGTGTTTCGGAATTTGGACATTTTGTAATCCGTAAAACAAAAGATTTTTTTTAAACATATTGTGGTTTGTATAACCGCAGTACATTTAAGAAAATGATAATATATTAAAATTATAAAGGTGTTGGAAGTAGATATGAAAGTGCAGAAAATGAGAATAATATATTATGATGGAGGTGCAGGAAGTCGATATGAAAGTGCATGAAGAATCACTTTTACTATCAATACGCCCCAATATGTTATCACTTCTGTAAATACAACATCAGATCAATATATTAATTACCTTATTAAAGCTTAAGCATAAAGAAATTATAAGTTAACACTTTTAAATTATTCCATATACTTATATTAACATACATGAAAAATCAAAAATCCATTTAGCAGTTACATTTTAATTGCGAAAGAATTATTTCTTTTTTAATTTACGTACTCCTACAGTCCACATGTTTTACCGGATATTATAGTTTTCTAAAAATTAGGCTTGTTTAAGATACAAACTATATTGATAGACTATCTTCAATATGAATTTATGTGATTGTGATATGCTAAAAATGTTATTTTTTTTTTAATTTTAATTCTTGTCAGACTTTTCCTTAGTTTGTGTTGAGCTTATTAGTTTTCTATAAGGATATATAATTAAGGGTTTTCTTTTTCCGACAAAACTTTTTATAAATATTTTTAAAAGAATAAAATTATCTTGTATAAGTAAATTAATTTTTAATATAAACTAAAATTATTATTTCAGTTGTAGGTATAATTCTCTGGGTGTGATAGTTTTTTTTTTCTAATTTGTAATTAATCCTGTATAGTGTTTAAAATGTTTCTAATGGTCCATTAATCTTTGATTAGTGGGTTGGAGTATATTAATTTTTTTAATAATAGCCTCCGTGATATAAGGATTTACGTTTTTAAGACATTTTTATTTTCTTTTTTAACTGAGGATTTAAACCCTCCTTAAACATATTGCTCATGATTGTAAAAACTATTCGTAAAACAATTCGTAGCAGTTCTTTTAACTTCGTTAACACTAACATTACTTAATAGTTTTTGTTAAACTTTATGCTTAAAGTAATTCTGCAAACATTAATTATTATTATTATTATTATTATTATTATTATTATTATTATTATTATTATTAACAAAAAGTAACTATTTTACATTTAAAAAAAAAAACTAACAGTTTGAAGAGAAAAAACACCTTATTACATCCTGCCAAAAGCTCTCAATATTATGAGATGGATCACATATATATTTGCATGTTGGAACTAAGTTACCCTAACCATGGCAATATAAATTGCCATTTCAAACCATAAACACATGTTGCACCTTTTCCACTGCGCATCACATATATGACACAATGTCTCTATCATTAAATTTTATACCATGAACATCACACTTAAAAAGTAACAATTTTATCAAGTTAAATTATTTAATATAAATATCAATTTAATATTGAATAAATTATAAAATAAATTCAACCAATAAAATCACATAATTTCACTGTCCAACTTGAAATAAATTGTGTAATTAGATTGGCCTGTTATCAAAAGTACAAAAAGTTGTATTATAAATTATCGGATTAAAATTGTTTATTTTTACTGTAAGATCAGGATTGAGTATTTAAAATAATAAAGAAGTTTACTTGTAGCACCTCAAAAATTAATTATCCACTATACTATAAATTTCTTATATTCTCCATAAGAGAATTAAAAAAAATTATTATTTTTTAGATGTTATTCATGTACCTATACCTATATTTGTATACATTGTACAATCGTCACATTTCACAATATAAACAAGACATGTACAAGTAGGTTATTGAAATAATATTTTCAATATAAGAAAGGCGTATATCAATTAATTCTTACTCGTATTAAGTACGTCCTACCAAAAACCAACATCTAATCAATCTAATATTTATATTCGTGATAAGTTCAATACAACTTAGGTTACATCTACATATGTCACAATGTATAAGAACTCTCGTAAGCTTCTCACCACATGTCGTCTTAATCTATATAACTTAGATCATGAAACAAGAGTATGATCTCTTTTACAATATAAGTTTTAATATTTAATACACAAACCATACAGTAATTCACATTTCATCCCATTGTGACCACAATTTCATACCATTTTCATCATTTCTAAATAACATTATTATACAATATAACTCACTTAAACAAAATCACAATTCAATGAAATATACAATTTAGTATTCATCTCACATCTAAATTAAACATTATTTCATAATTTATCACATTTAGTGACATTTAACAAAATATATTGATCAACAATGCAATAATTTGATAAGGTAAACAAATTTTAGCATTTAGAAACATTTAAAAATTAATGCTTAGAAAACACTCTCTCCCCTAGCCAACATTTGGCTTGTCCATCCAATTAAACAGATGTTGCAATTGGGCCAACCAACATTCTACTCACCCAACCAAAGACATTAGCATAACCAATAATTTTATTCATCCAACGAGAAAATATCCATCCATCAACTACACCACTAGGAGTGTTTCATAAAAGACCTCTCGCCAACAAGAATTAACTCGCCCAACGAACAAAGCTTTTGGATTTTCAGTTAAAGGAATTTTGACAGCGAATTTGGTTCACAAAATGACCAAAACTCTTAGGTTTTTAATTAAACGAATTTCGTACACCATAATTTTACTTGCTCAACGACTCTGCATAATTTAGAAATTCTACAAAATATAACAACTATTCTAATTGGTTTAAATTGAGATTTTTCTTCATTTATTATGTCTATTGTGGACTATTTTGCTCCAAAATAACAACTTGAACCAATTTAACTGGATTGAAATATCTTGAATTTTCAATACTCACAATACAACGCTCAAAGATTATCCTTCACCCATTTCAATTCAAAACATTTTAACAAACATCTATTAATTAAAACACAAATAACATTCAGTTTCAAAGATTCAAACAATTTTCAAACAAAAGATCCTCTCAACATAGAACTCAAAATATTGTGACCACGTTACCTTCACATCCATATCATCTATCTTAAGGTTTTAAATAAAAAAATAGATTTCCTTATCTCAAATTTCTTATTTCAACGAAAATTTCAGCTCAAGTAGGAAAACCACTTAAAATCTGGAAACTTAAAAACAAAATGTCCAAATATAATCAAATTTCAGTATAATGTTAATAGTTGGGAGGATCACTTTTCTCAAATGAGCCTACCAAGATTGAAGATAAAATCATAAGAAAATGAAGCAAATAGATAATCTTATAATCTTTGTTATAAGCATGAACTTACTTTGTTTAAAAATCTAATAAAGTAAAAAAGATCCCTAACTATTCTGTTTGTGATTAGAGTTTGAACAAGATCAAATCACTACAAAAAAAAAACTCAAATTACAGGGCAAATCCGTCTGTAAGCACCCAAATTCGTCAGCAATTCGTATTTACCATGACAAAAAATTCGTCAGTAATTTTACCAACCGACAGATTTATTTGGTTCATCGATAAATTCGCTGATAAATATTATCAATGGATTTAACTCGTTGGTAAATTGACGGTTAATTTACTGATGAATAATTTGGTGGTAAATTTTTTTGTCGGTAGATCTGTCGGTAATTATCGACAGATTTAATCTGTCAGTGGATTGATTGTAAAATTTTACATTAGTGATGACATTTTATCCGTGAATAAAATTTCATGGATAATTTTTCATCGGTATTTTATGCTTTTTTTTTGTAGTAGATATAGAAGAAAAATAGAGAAAAAAATTTTAAAAGAAAATGTTGATAGAGAAAGAGAGAAAAAGAAAAATGAAAAAAAGTGAAAGGGGTTGGAGGGTTACATTATCCATCTTTAAATGCATGATGTAAATGTAACAGTAAATCTATAAAATATACAGTAAAATAAGATAGAAAACCAAAAATACAATGAAATAAAAATAAAAGGTTTAACTTCAATTACGTTTTTAACTCATAAATATAACTAAATGTGATTTTTGTTTACTGTTACAAACATTCCTGCTTTTACTCATGATAAAATTTGATATTTTTAAAAATATCCCTATCATTGTTTAGTTAAGAAATAATTTCACCATAGTGTACACAAAATACAAGTATTTAAAAAGAATTAAAATATAATAATGTAAAAAAGAAAATAGAAAGTATAGTGAACACAATCTCTCACTTAAATTAAAAAAAAAAAACACTTTCTTTTTATGTATAATTAAGTTGTAAGTGTTTATAATGTTTGATTCTGTATAATCATATTTGTTTTATCAATTTTTTTAACTATAACATAACTTTAAAACAATTTATAATAAATATACTTCTTATTGTTTTTATACAATAATGAAACCGCGTAAAATAAGATATAAAGAGTGCATGTGCACAGTACGACAACGTTAGGTTTAATTGGTATTGAGTACACACAAATAGTGTATCAGAAAAGAAATAAATTAGATAAATAAAGTAATTTTTTATATATATTTTAGGGTAAGATATTAAAAATGGGTGCAAACTAATATAATTTAGATCAATTTAAAATATTTAGATTGACTTTGGTGTCAAGTTCCACCCTCTAGACATGTCATGTTAGCAATCAATTATAAAGATTAAAAAAAGAAGTGAATATTTGAAAATTAAACTTGATTATATTTATACAAATTTAAAACATGTTTATCCACAAAATTTATTGAACTAAAGTATGCATAATGGTTCCCAAAATGAATATTTAAACACCATGAAGATGTATAAATACTTCATGTAAATATTGTGCTCATATAAAATATTTGACTTAAGAATATAATCACAATAAAAAATATTTTTTTAAATCGACCGATGAAATTAGTTGGATGTTAAATAAAAATTTCCATTTTTTCTAAAGAAAATAGTTTTTTAGGATATAATGAATCACATCAAAATAAAATGCATCTCTAAAAGGCTTATTTACATTAAATAATTCAATTTTGACACATTTAAATATATTATCTATTTATCTTTTAAAAGAAAGATTAATAATATAGCGTAGAGAACGTAAGAGGAGCAAACCACATTTATATAATTAAAATAGATGGTTAAGATTAAAAAATTAAAAATTTATAGTAATTTGTGTTTGATTATATAACTAATATCTACTCCTCTTAATTCTGATGCATCCAAAAACAGTTATTTATAATTTGAATAAAATATGTATTTGCCATCTAAAAAAGATGTGAAAACTAATACCATAAAATATTAAGTAAAAAGTGAAAACACTATAGAGTAGTAATACCCAACGGTAGTTTATTTAGGAAAAGTCTAAATTAATCACTTAATTCTTCTCAAAATTTATTTCACATCAATTTTATCTTTTCAAGACTTATTATGTAAGAAATTAATCTTTGAAAAAAATTGTAATTAAAAAACTATTTAATATTGAAAATTTTAAAATATACTATCTTAGTTTTTTTGGGATTGTTTTTAATTCATAATAATATTTTGTTTATTCTTTTTATTAATCTATTTGAATTATAAATTATTTTATTGTATTATATTATAATATTAACAATTTATTTTCATTTTTTATACCTTAAAAAGCTTAGCACATATAATATGAATTTTTTATTAATACAATATTAGTAGTTTTTAATTGTGGATATTTTATACATGATATCACTTTATTATTAATATATTATTTTTATTTATTAAATTTTTTGTGTTGTGTTTATGATAATCTATATTTTAGTTCCTAAAAGTTTGCAACACTGTCGAATTAGTTTTTTTTTTTTTAACTGGGTAAATTTTTAAAATAAGCTTCTTAAAAAATGTAATCCGTCAATCAAATTAGTCTATAATAAAAATAAAAGTAAGTGGTTAAATTTAATGAATTATATTAAATATTTGAACACTATTAACATTTACAATTTCCTAAATTTTAAGAAATAATAAAATATATCATAATATTTTCAGTTATTTTTATGTTAGCTTTTGATGATTTATTTCATAAGTCTTTTTATATCGTTCTTGCAGCATTTTATTTTGTTTCTTTTCTATTTTTACATCATAATAAACAATATCTTAACATTGGTATAATAAAACCATTAAGAAACTTTGACTTTCATAAAGTAAATCACACCTTCTCCCACAAGATTAAATATCATTTTGAAAAAATTGAGAGATTCTCCACCAACTTTATACATAGATTAAAGATGAGACGTGAACAAATTCAAAAAAAAAAATATATATATATAAAATATTTGATAAGATAAAAGTTAGAATACATGTAAATAAAATTTCTCAATTCTAAAGATTGGCTCAAGCACAGAAAAAAAAAAAAACAGTTGTTAAATGATTCACAAATTTCATAGCACAACACTCTACTCATTTGCCATATGAATGAATGAGTGAGAAATGCCTTAAATTTGACTCAAAGGAAGGTTTGAGACCCTTCATATAAAATTTAGTATTAACATTAAACTAAGATTATTTAAAGTACTTTCCATTGTTTTACATCCATCACATAGATTTGAGATTCCAAACTCCACACTAAACACACACTTATGGCCACATATGCACCATTGCTACATTTATAATGTTATATGGTGATACATGTTGAAGAACACAAACTAAGGAAAACTTCTTAGATCTGTAGCTCTTAAAATTCTTACATCAATGAGTGCATATCATTCACAAGCACATTCCAAGGCCTACCTAGCACTAAAGTTGTTAGAAAAAGTCTTTGGTTCTTGCTTAGCTGGCACGTACTAATTCCCTTATGTAGAAAGCTAGAACTGCAATAATAACAGTGAACAGTTGTAACATGTGCTGAGGAAAAGTGTTGTCAACCCACTTAGAAATCTGCTAATAAAATTTCAGACTCACCATCCTTATGGATCTGGAAGATTACCATGAATCCACTAAATTGAACTAAATGGGCAAGCATAATGCCATCAAATCAACTTCTTTTTCATCTTCTTGCACTGAAATAAAGGATCAGTTTGAAGCACACTAGTATTAGTGTTGACTTTAGGTGTGCAAGTGTATTAAGATGAAGTGTAAGATTAATGTATCTGAGTTTAGATACACTGAATAAAGGATCAGTCACAGTGATATTAGTGTGGCATTCGGAGTGCGAGTGTATTATTAAGATGGAATGTAAGAAATTAAAATAGATAGTTTATCAAATGTAATTCAATCAGAGTTAGGGAGTTATAATCATAGGTTATCTAGGTGAAATTCCAATATAAGAAACTTCGTCTTAAATTTATGATAAAATAAACGAAAGATAATTGATAAAGAGGATGATAACAAAAAAATACTTAGATGCTTAGATTTTAAATCCTAAAATAACTATATAGGAAAGATAAGTCTTGATTAGAATAAAATATAATTAGATATTTAATTTAGAGTAGTTCTTTATTCTAAATAAAAAAATGTCATGATTTAGAGAAATTAAGGTTTTAGAAGATAATAAGATTTGATATTTAATCTTTCTATTAAAAGACAAACATTGTACTGGATGGAAATGTGACTTTAATTAAAATATGATTTTGATGCTTGAGTCACTAGGTTGGTAGCCAAAGACTATATACAATAGGATGAGATTAATTTTTCAAACACTTTCTTACTAGTGCCTAAATGTACTTTTGTAAGGGTCTTACTAGTTATTGTTGCTATAAAAAACTTGGAGCCTATAACAGTTATATATCACCAATATATTCTTAAACGATGAGTCATTTGAGAAATTATACATGGACGTTTCCCATGTTTACAAAATAAGAATAGAAGATTTAATTTTCAAGTTAAATAAATTAATATATGAAATTAGGCAAGTTTTTAGTTAATGGTTCAACAAGTTATCTATAACTGTTAGAGTTTCCACATCGAATAGAGACAAAGTCTTTCAATAATTTATAAGTGGATGCAAATCTTACCTTATAAACTGGTTTTATAAAGTTGAGTTAAGCTTAAAGTCCACTTCTTGATATAGTATCAAAGTCTATCCTAACAAATTTGTTAACTCTGTCGCTTCAATTCAGATAAAATACTTATGTACTTGAGAGACCAGACATTACTTTTGCAGTTCACAAGCTTCAACTTCATCACTTGTTGCAGTATTTTTCCGAAACAACGACAAATTCATCTGGCAACATATGTTGATGCAGACTGGGACAACTGCTAGAAAATCAACCAATGGTTTTTTTTTATTTTCCTTAGTGATTCTTTAATTTCCTGGAAGTATGTCAAATAAGGTACTGTCCAAGTTTTTAGCATAATAGAATATTGTGCTCTATCTTCAGTGACTAGTAAAGTAGTTTGTTACAAAGATTGTTCAAACATTTTAAAATTTCAATTTACACAATTATACTCTTTTACAATAACAATGCACCTTAGTTCTAATCCCTCTTACCATGTATATATATATTCATTGTCACTTCATTCGTGAATTTATTAAAAACAACTATTGACTTTCATTTATCGTAGAACTATTTATCTTAGAACTGAGCATCAAATAGTCACAAAGACTATTCTTATTACTTCATTTTATTGATAAGTTCGGAATGATCAACATTTATTTTTCAACTTGAGTGAGATATTGAAA
>Ga0099825_1004835_pt1 | contig 17542 bp, 8 predicted proteins | sample SiratroredBW_FD_76838 | JGI IMG/M metagenome (GOLD analysis project Ga0099825, IMG submission 76838) | Root nodule microbial communities of legume samples collected from California, USA - Siratro red BW | ecosystem: Host-associated > Plants > Roots > Nodule | place: USA: California | collected...
ACACACCTTATATTTTGCTGTTTTTGTAAATAAACAATTAAAATTTTATATTTATTACTCATAAGCTACATTGTTAATTAAAGCTTATACGTTAGAAAATTATCATAAATTATTTATCTAAAATATAATTTATCAAATACAAATTAATTTTATCAAACAGCCTAACCATTTGTACCTAGAAAATGTTGCTCCAAATTGCAAGACTGGAAAAAGACAGTAGTATAAAAACTTCGTCTCCACATATAGGATGCAGCACGAACCTAGAATTCAATCGCAGAAATGGTGGCGGGAAATGATATAACATTGCGAGACATACAAACAATAGTTTAGTTGTTGGAAATTGCTTAACGAAGCACCTCAAACATTTTTTTAATCATTTTGGAGTGTCAAGAGAAATTTCTCTCATGGAATAGCTGTTTCAAACAATGAAGATGCTCCTAGTGCGCTAATTAGAAATCACTAGAATGACCAGATCACCTCTGTTGAAATATGCAGCTAGGGTCCTCCATTTAGAGGCTATGGGGGTTATACAGAAATATGCCTAAGAAAATAGAAATGGATTCTAGAAAGAAAAGGTGGTTGTTTGTAGTCGTCAGGCGTGATATAGATGGGGTATAAAGATAGAATATATTGCATGTATGGGACCTACTCCCATTCCGATCAACCGAATATTTGAGATGGGCCATATTCAATAGATATTCTTTAAGTGGACGGACGGTAACGATGCAACACTACCTGCATGCGTTTTCTGAGAGCAAGAGAGCTGCAATCAATGACATTAACAAAAAAGCACCACTCTTTTAGGATTATTACACTCAAAATGATACAGTCCCCACAAACTGAAAAGGACCACTATCCTATAGGTATGAGGTGTGTGTATATATTTACTGAAACATGTCAAAAGGCCACCCGCTGCTGCAACCTTGGCTATCACAACAGTTATATTTGAGTATTTGACAAAGTAAATACTAACCGCCTCCTGCGGTAAAAAAGCCATTAGCCCAATGATCACCCATTAAACTATTTTAGGTCCTAAAATCCCAATAAAGTCTATTCATAATTAAGTTTTAAGGCATGTGTCTACGAATCTCTTCCAAAATTACAAAAGCTGCTTCGAAAACATAAGTTCAAAAGGAGGTAGTTATTCACACATTATCCTAAATAATTACCCTTAAAACAGCCAAAATTTTCTTCAATAGCTAGAAATTACCATACATGATGTGCTCAGTAATATATTGAAAGTGTTCGGTGGTGCTGCAGAGATGTGCACTGAACACCAGCTGCCCAGAGCCAAAGATCCAGCTCCACACTGAGAACCTGAATATATAAGTCAGAGAGGCTTTTTCAGTTTCAGATAAGATGAACAACTTGTGCACAAAACACATTAGACATAACAGCGAAAATGCAGCATTTCCTTTTTTATGTGTAAATGTTTCTAGAGAAAAGATAATTTAACAAAATGATTCTATTATTTTTTAAAAAAAAGGAACGGCATCGGACCAACAGTGAATTATTGTTTATTTGACGCTTTGAGTTTCAATAACTTGAAAAAAAATCCAACTCTACATGCATAGGATAAGGGCCATGAGTTGGAGATACTCAGCACAGTAAAGACTAACCTGTCGTCCTGACTTTACACTTATCAGCTCCCTCATTTTCTCCACTGCATGTACAGAGCAAGCCCGCAGTTCAACTTCCTCTTCAGTCCCTGGACCTATTTCTCCACTGGACTCAATAGTACTGGCAAGTGTTGCACTATATTTTAAAACACCAAGCTGCCGAAGCACAGCTGGGACAATATAGTCCGCCATTATAGTTAGAGAGCCGATGTCTTTAAACTCACCATATCCTTGGCCCTCAAATGCACCCCACAAATCTGCTGCAAATATCTGAGCCCTTTTGTATAAAAATACCTGTCGTCCCTTGTACACTGTATGGTCTCTAAAACCTAAAACCAATTAATATTGGAGTCAACAAATTAAATACTTCGCATACATTTCATAGCAACTTCAAACAGAAGCACACATAAATTGAGCATTATGTATTTCAGAATTTGAGTAACAAAAGCTAAGAAAAAGAAAGGCTATACCAGGAAAATGGCGTGCAACAAGAGCGACAAGATTCACAGCTGATTTTCCACAGCACTGCACAAGATTGGATGCTTTACCCTCAAAGTTCCTTTCCAATTCAATCCCAACCTAGCAAATGAAATGGACGGTAATACACATAGGCCATCAAACGTCAAGACATGTTTATTACCAGAACTAAGTTCACAGAATTGAAAACCCAACAAAAATAGTGAAACTAAAAAAAAATTAATATAGTTGTGATTAAAGGTAGCACTGCTAATATTTGTTTTACCTCATGAAGTAACCTAACTCGTTCATCTTCCAAAGGAAGGGGTCTAGGCCACCTCAAAAGCTCGCGTAGTTGTGGACCTAACATTATGAACTCATTTTGTAATTATGCTATATTGGTAGAAAAGAATTTCTTCACTGGAAAAATTGAAGCAAGCACATCAACCATAAGGCCAAGCAGACATAAAAATTACTTTTGAAAATACTGTAACTTAACCACAAATTTCTTATTTGGTTCTATCATATGAACTATAATATGAAGCTGTCGATGCTGAACCATCTTAAGCAGCCATACATGCGCCAAACAAAAAATTATTGCCTCCGACCTGGCAGCTTAAAATGAACAAAGACTTAATAATATTTTATTCACTGTTTGGGCCTAACTTCCTTTAAGTGACACAAATTAATATCAAGTATACATGTAGTATCTATTCTATCCTTAACATAATTTTGACAAACGTTAGTTTCAGTTGATAATAAAAACATGAACTGAATTGAAGATACGACACCATCGAAGCCTCCGTCATTCAATTCAAATGGGTGCACGTAATTAAATATTCTAGTTAATTTTTATACGGACAGTACAAGGTCCGAGGAATTACCGGTGTACTTTTGCAGACGATCAGCATCAAATGCAGATTTATCATTTTGAAGAGCTGCTTTTAACCCAGATGCCAAATCGTCGTAATTCAAATCCTTATCTGTTAGCAAAAGAGAAGAGAGGTGAGCATTAAAAAAATAGAAAGGATGGCACACATAACCAAGGATAAAAAGTACATGTGCTAAACTTCTCAGACAGTTCACTAATAACTACTTAATTTCTTTTTCAATTAGAATGTCAACTGGACAAATGTCCGGATGATCATCATAATTTATGGGGGCAATAAACACCCTCCGAACCCAACATCCCAAAAAAAACCATGTTCGTGTAACATAAAAATGAGAAAGAATTGTTTCTCATCAGCTAACCAAGGAAACAAAATAATATTCTAATCTCCTGTATATTAGAAATTAACATACAGAGGCATTTTATCTAAATGTTTTTCATTCTTATAATTTACAACCAAAAATTTAAGCTTATTATGGTTTTTTATTCAGATATACCATAAACAGGGGAAGAAATGTTAGATAATATCAATAATGAGATCTATAATTATGAAAGCTAGGATGATGGATATGTTCATAAGCTGCAATATTTTATAGAGGATTCCATTCTAAGAATAGCACCACCGACTATTGGTAACATACAAGTGGCTAACACACAAAACCTGACACAGTTAATCAGAAATAACAATCCAAATTCGCCACCTCCTGCATATTCACAAACAATTTTCATATCTTTTAAGTGTCAACAACACGTTCTGCAGGCAAATTGACTCGCTTATTCGTTAACACAATAATAAAGGGCTTCTTAGTCCACATACATAGACAAATAATCAAAGACAGATGTCTCGCTACCGTCTTGCTATATATGAACTCAGTAAAATGACACATAAACCGAAAGCAATTAAAAATAAAAAATAAAAAAATAGAGAGTCAGTAACACTACGAGTAAGGTACTCAAGGTGCGCAATCAACCAGTCACGGTCTTCGCCGTAATGTGAAAAAGCATTAAGCATTATGAACGGCAAAAACAAACGTGTATATAAAAGCAAAAAAAAAAAAAGTAACGTACCAGGCCAGAAGCAAAAATTTAAAGCGTCCAACACAAACAAGTACTGGACGGTGAGTGGTCCATTATCGAAGTAGTGAATCCCTTCGAAATCCCACTGAACCTTGGGAATGGACTCAATGGTGCTCACCACTTTCTCGATCCCTGAAAACGACACCAGAGGCAAATACGCATTATCGTTTCATTTTCGAAAGCGTTATCGGAACGGTAAAAATGAGAGCGGAGAAAGAAGCGAATGAACCTGCGGAGTCGACGTGGACGTGGGAGGAGCGGCTGGCGACCCAGGCGGAGGTAGCCCTAACATCGTCCATGACGCTGCGAAGCTGAGGAGCGGAATGCGGCGTTGGTATGAACCCTAACGAAAGGGTTTGAAAAAGTAATAAATATATAGGGTAGGCGCGGGTGAGAGTGTTACCTGCTTGGGTGTTTCGCGGGTTTTTATGGCGAAGTAGAGGGGTGGCTTTCCTTATGTGTGTGTGTTGGCGCTGAGAGTGTGAACCTGACCCGCTTTCTGACCCTGTTTCGCGTTAGTTGGAAAGTTTTTGGGCCAATAAACCCCACATTTTAAGTATACGGAGGATAAAGTTTCCATGCCCTTCCACAGAGAACACACCACACCCAATCATATCACGTCATCTACCACCAACCTTCTCAGTCCAAAACTGCGCCATACGATTTTTGCACGTTTTTTCTATCCAAACTTTATACAATCAAAATAATATCATATAATCATAATTAAATAAAAAAATATTTACGTAACATAAATTTGAACACAATCCACGTGTAGTTTGATTTATTAGAGATGACAAAATTGGCTAAATTTATTTATATTTAAGATTATTATGCATGACAAATTCTTTGTTTGTTAATATTTGAGATAGGGTAGCTAGTATCTTACACGGTATTTGAGTTATACATTCTATATTTTATTTATAAAAAAACATGAAAATATTTAATGTGTTAAGAATATGAAAACATTTTATATTGTTTTGTTTAACTGCTAAAATATATTATAATGTGTTTTAAAATATGAGATGTTCCATCTGTGTGGAGATTATGGCTAACAAACTTAGGCTTTTCTTTAAAAAAAACAAACTTACTTTTTTCGTTGGAAAAAAAAAAAAAAAAAACAAACTTGCTTTTACCACGCAAAAATCATAAGCAGATGTGAACGTATAGAAAGAAACAAATACTTCGTTTCTCTGCCTTCGTTATCTCGTTATTGAGTGTTACTTTCCCTGATTTTATATATATATATTTCTTCTCCTTTTAGCCACGTGAAATTTTTGACTTTTTTTCTTCATTTGAGGCTTAATACTTTTTTTATAGTAAGCTTTGGGTCCTTTTCTTTTTAATTACGTAATAAAATGAGGTTGATTTTAGTTTTTTCTTTTTTTACTTCTAATGTCCTTTGTCTTGGACCTATCCTTGATAATTCAATAACCTTATAATTAGAAATAAGAGAAAGGTGAAAAGAGACTCAGTTTATGAATATTATGAATGTATACGACGGATTTCATTTTACATGTAAGTGTTTTTTTTTTCTTCAAAAGGTGCAGCATGCTTGTTCTCTTTGGTGGTGTGTTTAGCTAAAAAAAACTAATTATCGTTTTTTTTACGGGGAGAAATGAAAATTTCCCAAAGATCTGTTTATGTATTTGTTTGTCCTTTATCTTAAGTGAAGTTTTGGAGTTTTTAGCCTCAGGTTGGGCTTTCTATTCACACAGATGGAATTCTATTACTTAACTTTTTTTTTATTGTTGGTATTATACTTTTTTTTATTTATGTCTAATTGTTGTTATTATTGATTCTCAATTTTTCCCAATAGTGAAAGGGAGTGTTTTAATTGTCGCTTTGAAGTAAGTTTGTTTATTTTTTTTATGTTTTTATATTTTATTTATATTTTTTTGGAAAAATATTTGATGGACACCTAAAATATTCATGGACTACTTAACTACACACAAAAAAAGATAAAAAATGTGCAGATGTATGAGATATACAATGTCATAAGAAAAGAGAGATAGAAACAAAAGAAAAATTGTATAATATATGCTTTTCTAAAGAAGGGTGTACGTGTATCATTATTTTTTTAAAAATATATATGACAAAGTTAAAATTTAAAAAATAAACCAAATTTAACATAAAAATAAATAGAAACCAACGGATACTTTGGCCTAAAAAATTCGCGAATAACTTAACAAATAGTAACCTAGTGGGAACTTATTAAACAACTATGAAGAGATATCAAAACAACCAAAACAAGTAATTAGGTAAGTAATTATTAAAAGGCACCAATATTTTAAATTGAAAAAAACCCTATATTTTTTTAGGTAAAAATATCACCTAGTTTTGAAAATCTTCGATTTGAAAGTAATACTGAACAACTTATCTAATTATATATAAATTATTTCGACAACAGAAGTCTATATAAACTACTTGATTTTTTATTAAGCCAGGTTACGGGATTGGACTTTGATTTCTATTTTTTCCTTAGTGGATCCTTGGACGGAGGTACAGGCCCAAGATAACTAACAAGTGTTCAATTAAACCCTTATTATTTTTAAACTTTGCAATTTATGCCTTTTTTTTTTTTTCAATTTGACCCTGTCATATGAAAATTGCTCTAGTTTTTCCAAATGATCACTGAGTTTTCCAGGATTTCTTTTATAATACTCTTCACGGTTTTTCTCACCACAAATTATTATTTTTCCATACAATACCACCCTAAAATATTAATTACAAATGAACAGCCAAATCAATTAATTACAAAAAAATATAGTTAATAATAGTTAATATATAATAGCGTTTAATGGCTCAAGAAAAACCCTCTTCGCCCCTTTTTCACTTTTTAAGGTAATTTATATTTTTATTAAAATATTGTTACACAAGTTATTGTAATAAAAAATTAAACATTTTTTTCTTATAACGAAGCCAAACCATTAGGAAATTCATAATAATAATAAAAATATGGTGAATTGACATTTTTTTATCTTTTGCGTCATTCTTCATAAATAGTGACAGTGACGTAATGGAAAATAATATTCTGCTAAAGCCTAGATTACTCGATTTCAAAAATAAATTGTTTGGCCAAAAATTGAGAAAATAAACTCAAGAAATATACTGATTTTTATTTTTTAACATATAAGTCCAACAACAATAAAAAAAGTTAAATAAGCATAGTTTATTTTATTAATAAAATATAAATTTGTATCAAACTTAACTTTTAAAAACTTTTTTAGTCTTATACATATATACACTATTTTAATCTGTTTTTTAATTAGTATGCAACTATATCCACTTATACTAAATATTAATTGTCTTGTGTATAAATACTAACATCGGTAATGAATCTTAATAGAGGTGATGAACCTCAACTTCTAATCTCGTTGCTTTTGACGTTTCTTTTATGAAGTACAAGAGTTAATGTTATTGATGATTAAGATGGATGCAACTGTCCTTTATATTTTGTTGAGATATTAGGTGATAGTGTATAGTACGAATGTGAAAAAGAAAGAAAGGTCTGCCGTTCTTTTTTGTGATGTGGAGAATGAAGGCAAATCTTATATAAAAATTAGCTATTAAAAATACGTTTAGTTTAAATGTATTATTTTGTTCCCAAATTTATTGGTTAAAACTGGTCAGATTTTTAATTTACCTAATATATAATTTAATAATAATTTATCTAATATATAATTTAATAATAATTTATCTAATATATAATTTAATAATACACTGTAATATGAATTTTGAATTTGTAAAATACTACAAGAAACAAGTTAGAGACTAGTTTTTAACTAAAAAAAATGGTTGTTAATTATGAGTGAAATAGTCACCAAATTAAATATGAGATTGTTAATTATGAGTGAAATAGTCACCAAATTAAATATGAGTTAGTGAATATGGTTGTGACTATTCAAATATGATACAGGTGAATAAAAGAAAAAGAAAATTCACCCACCAAGAAAGACTCTTTGGAGACTAAAAAAATTACCACATACATAATATTTATTTTATTGACAAAAACTTCTTAGCGTCAAATTAAAAATAAAATACGATAAAAAAAGGAAAAATGACTATATTCAATTTATTATTACACATTATAACCAAGTTATTGAGAAAATACAAGTATCTTGTAATACATAAATTATCATCTATAAATAATTCCAACTAATTTATGCATATTTGATATATATCAATTTAGGGAATTAAAGCACATCAAGTATTTCTGCTTTGCTTTACCCAACAACAGTGCAGTAAGTTCGTTCTTTTCTTGGACATAATTGTTAAATAACTAAAAAACTGAAAGTAAGTTAAAAACTAATTTAGAATCTAATGGTATAAGTCACTATAACCTTAATAGCTAATGTTAAATACCAATTATCTTGACTTAATTGATAACTAAATTTAATCATTACTTTTATTTTGTACTTATTTAGCAAACAAATTTTAATTTAGTGACTATTTTTATCATAATTAACAATTATATTTTAATTTAGTGACTATTTTTGTAATAATTAACAATCATTTTATTTAGTAGCTAAAAATCTAAATAAAATTAACCTAGAAGGAAAGAAGTTATCTTACACTTATAATAGGCAATATGTTATTCTTAATTTGATATGTCGTGAATTGAATTTTTTTCTTATATGCATTAGAAATTATGATTACTGTAGATCTTACATTTATCAACACTCAAATAAATCAAATAACTGTCAATTCAATAATAAGACACCAAAGGATTCGACACGCATGCTAATTGGAGAGAATGGCAAGTGAGTACCTCATACAAACAATCTAGTATGCTTGAACTAGTTTCTTTATATAAAGCCTTACAAGCAAAAAAAAAAACACAACCAGCTTTTTAATATAAAGCCTTATAAGTAAGAAAATTTGGGAAATTATTACTTTCTTTATAGGTTAATATCAGTTAATACAAAATAATTTATATAAATTATCTAAATTATTTGTAGTTTGTCCATAAATCAAATTTCAACATGATTTTCTTTCTTAAAATTATTTTTGGAGAAACTCGCTTAAGACCCCAGATGATGGACAGCTTTCTCTGTGAAACATTGTGAAAGTGAAAGAAGTAAAATTTTAAACAAATTATATCAGAGATATTTTATAAATTAGTTTGTATCTAACCCAAGTTAAATTTAAAAAAAAAAAGTTATTTTCTTTATAAATTGAAGAGGGGTGAAGTTGGAGAGTGAGAGAGATGAGAGAGGTGGAGATCGAAAAGACAAAGATCCCTACCTCAGTAGAAAGCGACAGACCACGGTCTCCAACTCAACTAAAATTGAGGGGCAAGAGCCCTAGCGTTGTCACTTGTCGGGAATTCATGTGCCTCCCCTTTTTAAAGAATAATTTCCTCACACACTCACCTACTACATCAACGCTTCAACCTTCTTAGCCCAAATTGCTTCACGACAAATCTTCCTCCCCCTTCCCATTTTTGTCTACTGTTATTACTCATTAACACCCCACACTTTCACCTCTTTAAGGGATGTGTCCCTTCTTTTTTAACTCTATTCCATCGATGCACCTTCAACACATCCTTGAAAACAAAATACTAAATCAAATTAAATTAAATTCATTTCTCCAACATATATACAAAATAGACGCACCCTCAAGTTCTTACAGCGACTACCACATGGTCTAGAAAACATCAGAAGCATCACCATTTCATATGATCTTATATAGGCTGATCTTGTGTTTTGGTCAAAACGTCAAACTACATTTATAACAAAACTCAATGAAGGAGAAAGAGTTTGGAAGAGAAGAATGTCCATAACTGACACATACCATTAATATTATTTTTATTAATAATCAATATGTTTTATAAAGTTCTTATATTTTTTATGTGTGTATTATGGACTGTTCGAAATTAGATATTTTGTTAGATTAGCCTAGCCGGTAATTTCATAATGGTTGAGATTAGTTTCTCAAATCTAATCACTAGATCCGCATGTTATCTTCTCACTTTATGATGTAACCTCAATCGGAGCGTGTAAGCACTCTCGACGATCGAGGATGCGGAACTGAAGTGCCAGATAATAATTGGAGACAAGGTTAAGACATAAAAATCCCGAGATCTTCGTGTTCGTGGGACATTTGGCATATAATCCGATATTATGGAACAATACTCTGTGGGGACCATCTAACTCCCATCATCATAAATAAATATGCACTATAATCTATTATCTTATGAATTTGATCGCGTATTTAAATCAACTAAGAGAAGGTTGGTATCAAAATGGTCATGAAAAGTTAATCACTTTTGTCATGCAAGCCAAACAATTTGTGCTGAATTAAATATGAAGCTAACATGGGGATATATGGTGGATGGTGGCTACCACTTTTCAACTTCCCTCAAGTTTAGTCACCAAGTGATGGGAATCAAACAGAAGAGAAAAGATACCTAATTAATACTTGTAATATGTTGTCAAGAAAAGAAAAAGAATGACAAATTAGCAAGTTGAGAGATGAAAAACATGTCACTTTGAAGCATGAGAATAATTAAAAGGCAGCCCAATTCTATTCAATATATATATATATATATATATATATAGTGATTGGTATGCACCAGTTGATGATGAGTTTGGTTTTGTTTATATGATAAAGCAAATCCAATTATGTAAGATGGAGACACTTTAAGATACACTAGAAGAGGTTAATTAGTGGGAAGTCTGTTGCAAGTCACTAGAGTGGGTTGGGAATGGATTCTGTGATTTGATTTAGCAGCTAAGGCAAAATATTCAATGGGGTGTTGACGTTACTTTCATTTTTGGATCTCTCTAGTCTATAGAATGTGCAGGGTTGCATGCGGCGTGTCACTTCAAGAAAGGAGGAGTGGGATGAGCTTATGATGGGCATGCAATGGCATGGCACGCATGCATGATGGATGATGTGATGATGGTAAGTGAGTGGCGCATGATAAGGTTGCTGCAGGGCTTGGGAATTTGTTTGTTTGTTCGTTCGTTCTTATCCTAGACAAAGCAGTCCCATGCCAAGGACAGGACCTAAACAGGGGCATAATGGTAAGTTTGTACCTCGAAAGTTGACTCCAGCCAATGGTCTAACAACACAGCAACCACTGCCACCAAATCCACCAAAATCTTTATATTTCAGAGGCACTTTTGTGGTGGCGAGAGAGCAAAGTGAAAACTGCAAACACACACGGCAAAGCTGTCCATTGTTGTCGGTGACCACCATTTATTTTACCATGCTGGATTACAAATCCTTCAGGGAATTGCTATTTATTTTGGACAGAACACATAAATAAAGAATGATGATATAAATTATTATATATACATATATATGGGCATGAAAGGTATTTTTATATATGTAAATATAAAAAAAAACGACCCTATTTGACTATGAATAATTTAGTTTATATATATTCCATTTAGAAGCAAAATTTGAAATTCAACCTTGTACTACTTGACTCAATCCAACTCACAATTCACTTTCATATCATACTTGAATTAGATTTGGTTTTAGTTTCAATAAAAACATACGAGTTTAGGTTTTTAGTTTCAGAGAAGCAAAGAAAGAAATCAAGTATAGAACATAATTAAACTTACATTTAACTTAAAATGAATTATTATACTATAGTTTTCTTCTGCAATGTTAATCAAACTATTTCTTAATTTTATTATGGCTACGAACATTTTTTTTTATATTAATTAATGAATTATCTACCAAAAATATTATCTAAAAATTATGGACATAACCGGAATGGTTTATTAGAAAAAAAAAAAAAAGATGGAATAGTTTGCACTTTCAAGAACAAAAGCACATAATATATAAGGAAAAGGACTTAACATGCATTCACTTTCTCTTCCATCTTTTGTTTTATTACCTCTTCATTTCTCATCACATAATGTATGATCACATCTGTGTTCTTTTTCCCTTTCACTATTTTATTTCTCGCCATATTAAAAATATATAACCCTAAGAAAATTAAGTTTTAAAATAAATGTTAAACACTAAATAATATTTCTCAAATTTTAGAAGAAAGGAAACCATGGAATTTTTTATCAGAGAAAAATAAAATTTACAAGTTTTAAAAAGTAGAAGAAACAATGGCATTTCATTTTACAAAGTTAGAAACCGAAACTAAAATTTGCCCATTTCATATATAAAAAAAAAAAAAAACCTATTTAGTCCTAAATATTTATTTCTCAATAATCCTACCTGAAAGACTTCTTAACGAAAAAAATTAACTTGACTAGTATGTCTCATAAATAGAGTTAAAAAATTAATTTCTAATAAATTTCATTGATAAAATTAATTATAAATAATTAATATATGCTTAAATTATTTATTTGCCATTAACTGTTGGAGATCTCACGTAATTATATTTTGAAGAAGTTTATTTGTTGAACTGTCCCTTCCTATCAAGTCTACGAGATCAAATCTTCCACCAATATACAAAATATGTAGTTTCATGTATTAGAACTAAGTTTTGTTCCTATACCTATCAAACATGATGACAATAAAAAAATGGAAAAAAGTTTGTACTGCCAAGTGAACATTAATTCTGAAAGACAAATCAATAATTGCAATCTCTCTCATTCTTTTTCAACATTTTCTGTAAATATTTAGTTTAGCATTTGCTGCTATTTGTCTTTGTATTTATTTCGCTAACTTAATATGATTGTTCTTTAGCTTATTTTCCTTCAACAACGTTTGGTGGTTGAAATTTAAAGAGACTACAATATGTTCAGAGATATGCATGTATACAGCAAACACACGACTGAAGAATACGTGTTCATAAATAAACTATTTTTAGTGAATGATATTAATAATGAGCAACTAAGGACTATACATATTTCAAATTATGAAGTAAAATAATATAGAATTTCTAATATGATCTTCATTTCTATACTATACAAATATAACAATATAACTTCTGTGTAAACAGTCCATGTATACTTTGGATTAATTTAGTTCTTCAGTTTTGCAGATGCAAACTCTACAGTGTCTCCATATTTTAACTGATAGTTTTGTCCTGTAAAATAAATAATTAGATTCACTGTTCAATATTTTATTTGTTAACAATTCTAAAACTGTTATTGCTGTGGATTCATATGCACTTGATACATTAATTTGATTTGAAGTGTGATCTGTGATGAAGCTAACAGGAAATGTCATTTCAGAGTGTGAGTTGAGATGAGATAGCGCTAGATAACAAAAGAGAGATGGAATGGGTGATTGGATAAAAATGGGAAATTAAAGAGAGGAAGGAGGGAGGGAGCAGGGTGCACAAATTTCTTGGACAACCGTCCGAGCCAGGTCCGCGCCCTAGTGTCGGACTCTTAGCAAACAATCTGCTAAGAAACACACATAAAATAACAAGTTCAGAGAAATGACAGCTCCTCCTCAACCTCTTCTCTTTCTTCTCACTCACCCTCACTCCCCACTCCATGCATAGTCTCACTCACCTTACACACACACATGCATGCATCAATTCATAACTCCTTCGCCACCAATTTCATCCCATCTCTGCCTTTGTCTCCTTCCTCTGCCAAGCACACCCCCAACATGCAAAGCTGTACACCACCTTAACTTGTGTTTTTCCCATTTTTTTTTTACCTTCACGTATGGTCACGATTTCATCAATTTGGTATTTGTGGGTGGATAGCTAGCTAACCAAACAGAGAGTATCCTAGTTGACTGGGACACTGCAAAACTTGCTTCTACATGCAACGCAATACCTTAATTATTTTATGTGTTAATCTGTGGGTTGCCCTCCAACGTTGTATACTGTAAAAAGGTCAAGGTGTAGCTATTTTGTGTCGCCAACCCGGAGAACATGTAGGCTTTACTGGATTAAAATATCATTCTTTTCTTACCGTTTCATTTGTGTGTTTCTCTTTGAGTTCTCAATAATGAGGACAAAGAAACGTAGGCAGTGTGCCCCATGTCATGGCCAACTACGCTTTGTCATAAAAATAATAATAAAATAATCGCTAATAACAATTACTTATGGAATTAAGTTAAGTAATCAAGAACATATATAAAATGATATTAGAAACAAATGGAGAAGAATACGTATACATTACATAGAATAAGCGGCAGTTAATTCGGTAATCGATATCTCAATTCCCATATAAACATTCCTCGAGCCACGCCATCTACACGCGTTTTTTTTTTTTTTTTCCCTAATCATGCATGGTGAATTTACCCGATTTATTCTTCTAAGAACCCAGTTTTCTATCTGTTAATTTTTAATCACGCTGTCCTCCTTGTTCGTTCCCACACTGGGCCAGACAATGTGCAAGATTATGGTGAATGCGCTGCCTAATTGTTGCCATTTGTTTAACCCTAACCCCCTTTCATGCTTCACTGTCGATCGCCTTAGTGGGTGAGGGGACTAATATTTATATTAAGCAAAAGTTTAAGCATTTAATATAATCAGATCCCACATAGCTAACATGGTTTCTCCAACCCTAATTTCTCCATGTGGTAGCCACACAAGAAGAGACATGGCCTAACAACAGGGCCTATTGTTTGGAATCGACCCTACAACATTGGTTGTGCTTCGCGACCTAGTGATTAGTATATAAATGAAAATTAAGGTAAGAGGGCATGTACGAAAACCAAACCTGTATTTAAAATAATAAAGAATAAAAAGGGGGAACCAGATCTCTACCTTTGATCATTTCCTAGGAGATTTTCCCCTAACTGTTTTCTTTGTCTGTTTATTTCAGCACCGGGATGAAGCACATAAACACGATGGTGTCCAGGACCTACGTTCTTGTTTTTGATTGGGACCATATATAAATAAACCTTCCAAAATCTAAATATATACATATGCTAGAGCTCAATATTTGATCTAAGATTTTTTGTTGAACCATGTTGTGTGGTCCTGCCTTTCTTTATTTATTTTTTCTTTTTCTGTCTAGACTGTACCTTCTTTAATCTCTACTTTTTGCTTATGAAAATCATTGAAATATTGGGAATAATGGCCACACTAAAACGAAAGGAGTGGAAATAGCAACTCGACAAACTCCAAACGAGGTCAACAGTGACAACTTGATCATCTACATTGACCTAATATTTATTGTTCCTAAGTCTATTCAACCAAACATATCAGAATGGAATATGAGAATGGATTAATGCCAAAAGATCGCAGGAATAAATGATGGGTTTCTTAGTGATCTTTTACTATTCGCATGTTGCACTTATAAGAATGACTTATATATAATTGTTGACGAGACATTATTTAGAGATTTAACTAAAATAGAGCACCTACGTGGATGTAAATGTTAGTATTATAATGTTAAGGTTCACTTCTTTTTTAAGATGATGTTAAAATCTATCATCTTAAATGCCTAATGGCAAAAGATACATTTGAGATTTTATATTATTTAGACATACGATTAAAATAAAATATGTAAGAGGATGTAAATTTCATTTTATAAAGTTAAACTAAACTTAAATTCACTTTTTTAAGAATTGTTATTTTCTTTTAATAAATATTTTGGATATAAGTTTATAAAATGAAATTTACACCCTCTTACAAAAAGGATTTCAAATTAGCCTGAGGACCAAAAAAAAATTTTTTTTAAAGACTTGGCCAAAAGAAATTCCATTTTAATTGCTTTAACTTCATTCCAGATCTAGTGGAATAACCTAGCTTGAAAAAGTTTTAGACACAGAATAAATAACTTGGTCAGAAAAATGGTGGTGGACTCTTGGGATCTAGGTTTGATTTGAAGATGGTTAATCTTAAATTAATTAAGAATGAGGAAGAATTTCATCATGTCGTTTTAAATTTACACACTTTATTCTACTCCGGTGTATGCATTGCGAGGTTATGTGCATGTAATACGGCATATGCCTCTCTGTTCACCACCAATTATTGAAAGTTGGAAAGGACAGTTGAATCTTGAAAACCTCAATTATCTTCCAATTCTGGTTGGGATTGAAATTTTTAACTTAGAACTACATAATTAATCTTACTTCTAAGCCTATGTCTTTGCTTTAGTATCTAATTATTATTATAAAATAAACTAAAAGAATTTAGGTCTGAAAACAAGAAGATGGTTTCTTACTGTCGCTGAGAGCTGTTGTTTTGTCTGGCGTAACTGCCGCTGTAAAATACTATTAAATTTTCTTACAGCACATAGACTCTCCCCGACGCACCAGCAAGCTTGAGAATGATGAAGATGGATAATTCTACTACTCTACAATTTTTGACATGTATTACTATTATACCTCTTAAATTAGTTTATAAATTATCTCATAACATATCACAATAATCTTATCTCACCCTCTTATAATTGTTAGGTTTTTATACGCCAATTACAAAAATTATTTATTTTAATATTTTTCATATTTATTTTTATGTATAAAAATCATGTTAAAAAATAATGTAATTTTTAATATTTAATAGATATATATCTATCATTATTTACACCTTATCACTATTTTTTCACTTTTCTTATTTCTAATATCACATAAAATATCATCATATTTTTCTTATTTCACTCATAACACTTTATTTATTGTGGTCATTCTTAATATATTACTAATTTTCGCTTGTCAATCTATTCCTTTCAAAAAGGTTAATGTAGGATAAAATTGAACCTTATGAATAGTTATCACAAGAATAACATATTCATTAACTAACACATGAGTTTTTGTGAATAACATATATTTATATATCTAAGATTGATTGAAAGCATGACAATAAATAAGCAACATAAGTATTAACATACTAATGTAATTATCCATCTCCCTTTAAACCAAAGATAGACAATAATATCAGAAAAAACTAAATTATTGGAGAAAGAGAGTCAATATCTAAAGTAGACATATACAACTATGAACAATAAATTTAGAAACATTATAAGTTTTACCAACAGGAAAAAACCAAAATAAATTATTGAGATAAATGTAAAAAAACCACTTTTAATATCATACCAAAAGAAGAAAGAAATAAAATAATTCATTAAAACAATAAAATCAAGATGTATCGTTTATAGAAAAGAAAAAAAAACTATATATAACAACAGACATTACAATTAATATTTACGAAGAAACACCAAATAAAATTATTAAGATTAATGTGGAAATAATACTTCTGATACTATATCAAGAAAGGGAGAAAAAAATAAAATAATTATATTAAGATGCATTATTTAAAGAAAATAAAAGACCATATATAATAACAAATTATCAAATAAAAAACAAAATAATTAATTATATATATTTATTATATCTAATTAGATATATTTTTTAAATCATATCTTCAAGGATCTTTCTTCAAAAACAACTAATAGAATTTGACAATAAACTATAGATTATGCCATCAAGGAGTTCATTAAACTTAAAAACTACAAAAAAAAAGAGAAAAAAGAAAAAGATGTGAACAACTTCTAAAGAAAGACAACATGAGATAAGCAACCTTAAGACCGTTTCACATCACACATCACTCGAATTAGGGAACCATAAGGATCCTAGATATAAAAAAGACAAAAAAAAAAAAAAAAAATAAAAA
>Ga0099825_1004847_pt1 | contig 17530 bp, 7 predicted proteins | sample SiratroredBW_FD_76838 | JGI IMG/M metagenome (GOLD analysis project Ga0099825, IMG submission 76838) | Root nodule microbial communities of legume samples collected from California, USA - Siratro red BW | ecosystem: Host-associated > Plants > Roots > Nodule | place: USA: California | collected...
AAGAACAGAAGTAAAACTTTTCGCAGTTGAGAATCCAATAATTTCCTCTTATTACTGTAAAAAAAAAAAAAAAAGAGAGATTTGATTGTAATGTATTTACAAAATAGAAGAAGTTTTGTCTAATGTTTAACAAACAGAGGGGATGTGCATAACAATACAAGATCTATAAAAATTAAGATTTTGTGTTCAAAGTTTGGTCATATTTATAAAATAAGAAAAATTATATAGATTTTAGAAAATTACTCTTATTAAGAAAGAAATAATGAATTGGAAGCAAACTGAAATTCTTCCAAAAATCCAATCATATCATGTGATAGTAGAATGGTTATCTTGTTTGGTGATGATAGAATAGAAGGGTATGTTGTGAACTAAACAAATCAAATGAATTGATAACAGAATAAAAGTTAAAGGTGACTGAGAGTAGTTTTCACCTGAAAGGCCTTTGAAATCACATCATCATGAAGGGCAACATGGTTTCTACAATTAGAGCAAGAGTACAATCTGGCTCCAATCACTTCCTCCATCTCAAAGATTATCCTTTTCAACAAGTTTAATCAATAGTGTTCATGGGATCATGAACCATGATCATAGCATTTTCAGTTTTCATTCAATTGTGATTTTTAATTACAATTTGGAAATGAATTTACCTGTCCCTTCTAGCAGTAGATGATTGACTCTGTCTTGCCTTCAAAGATGCCCCCTTTCCATATGCAAGTTCTCCTTTTTAGGGCTTTCTTCTGCTTCTTCAGTCACTCAGAACGTGATATTTCTCTCTCTCTCTCTCTTGCAAGTGTTAAAATACACTTCTCATGTGGGATTTGATTAGCACAGTGGTTTAATTGCAAAGTTAAAAGATTTTCTATCACATAGTACACTGAAAAGTCTCTAGAATTTCAGTGCCACTTATTTTTAAGAAACAGATGGTTGGTTGCAGAGACTAGTCTCTTAACACGTGTAATTGTGTCTAATTGTTTTGTTGTTGCTTTACATATTTGAAGAAAAGAAAAAAAAATAAAAAATAGTCCTTCATCACCCACCTCCTATTTTGGATCATTATCTGTTCTCTGTCTAGGTAAATGAAACTATGTCTCTAGAAATATATAGAATTCATTTTAATTTTTTAATTTTTAATTTTTGTTTGATACACCATATTGAATATGAAATATTGTACATCTGATTATTTCATAACTTTGATCGAATAAGATATGTTAAAAGAATGAGGATAATTCACAGTAACAATTTTATAGCAGACAAACTTTATGGTTGTAACTTGTAACTGCACCACATTTGTCAAAGTCCTCCTTAACAAATGAAGGATTGAAACTGTATTAAGCAAATCTCCAATCATAAAGTATAACATGGCTGAAAGAATTATGATATAATATATATAGGTAGGCCCTTGTTCCAAACTTAGAAAAGGGTAAACTCAACAAATAAATCAACATGATGAATTATTGAGCATTGACATTGACAAATTTTTCATATAGAGGCACCAGGTATGATTACTAACAAAATTCTCTCTCCAAATACTTAACATAGGTACTGAGCTAATACTCAAACCTGTTGATTTACGTGTGTAATGGTAAAAGGTAACATCTTGCCATCACATAAGGTAGAAAAGAATTACAAATCCAATGATGAAAAGTGGAAAACTTGAAGTGAGTTGAGATGAGGATGAGGTTGGGGTTGAGGTAGAAGCAGCTACTGGAATATTGCCAAACACTGTTGGATAGGAGGGTGCAGATGCAGGCAATGATGAACCAGGACCAGGTGCTGCATCTGTACTTTCTATTATTCCTTCACCTACAGCTATATGAAGCTTTTGATTTTTTTGGCAATGGCCACTCACACCACTAGTGAAGTAGAATTGACCCTTTGATGTAAGGTTGAACAAAGAGTTGCCATTGTTCATATACAATATAGGGTCTTTAATGTTGCACTTCTTGTAGGATTCTTCAGTAACTTGAATCACTGAATCTTGGCTTGGTGGGTATAGAAACACTGCATAAGCATATGCAATGATAACATATGGTATCAGATTTGTAATAGAAAGGAAGGGTTATTGGTGTAGAGTAGTATAAACCAAATTGAAAAACATATGGTATAGCAAATAGTTTGAACTTACAAAGGGAATCTCCAATTGTGAGATTGTGATATTGGGACCATTTTTTGTAGACTTGTGGATTTGTTGAGGTGGGTATTGCCCAAGCATCTAGATCTCCAACTTTGTATTGGTAGCCAAAAACCTTGGTTTGGATTTGGACCAATGTGAGCAAGAGAAACACCAACATTCTGCTGTGACTTGAAAGATTGTCCATCTTGGTTCTTCTAGGAGTCACACTCACATTAGATTTTAGAGTTCTCTTCTAGGACCACAAGATCTGACCAATGGAGGGTTGATAATGAGATCCAAAAAGAAGCACACCTATAAGGTCAATTTACTTGAGTGCCCCTATTTCTCTATAATTTCATGGGTCAAAATTTTGGTAATATTATAGTTCCTCCATAATACAACTTACTAATTGATCTAGTGGGTTGTCATTCATTAGATTTTTCTTTTCTTTTCCATTTAAAATGAAAACTGAACAATTCTGAACATGATAAAAGAAAGATGTTTAAGGTTAAAAATAAGCTTGCTAAGAGTAAAATACTGCTAGAGGAATATTGAATAATGTGATGGCAAGGAAGTAGTGCAGAGTGTAAAGGGTTAAAGACAGAAGAGAAACAGATAAAGACAACTATATTCACTAATAATGTGCACATGAGCCAGTTGGCAAACTATATTAGTTTATCAAGTTTCTTCTTCTTATATGGAGAGTGTGTCTCTGTGTGTATAATTGTGTCACAATATTGCATTATCATGTGCGGCTGAGAAGAAAAACAGCGAACTTCTCTAGACAAATCACATGGCTACCTAAATAGAAAATGCCTGAAATTTATTTATAAGAATTATTTATCAACTAAATTAATAGAAAAATACATATCAATAATGAATTAACAAAATTTAAATCAATCAAAGTGGGAAAAATAGCCATAACAAAATAACACTCTAAATGTAGTTATTTTTAACACACTATTAGAGTAATTTGATTAGAAATTACAAAATTTAAAGTAAAATATCCTTAAACACAAAATAGGACTCAATTTTTTCAGCAACTTTGTGAATAACACATTGTATTAAAAAATTATTGTAGATTTTTATCGTCATAAGACATTATATACACCACAATTGTAATGAACATTAAGAAAATTTTTAATTAAAATTTGTGGTAGATGGTTGTGGGAGCTAAAATAGGAAGTCAACGCGTAAGAGATGGAATAAGATAACTGGGTACAACAGTACTCTGATAAAGTAACATAACAGCCTCTGGAGTAAGTTTTAACTTTAAAAGCATTGCACACTCAGTTTTTCTTGTCAAAAAGTTTGTCTATTGTGACCAGCAATAAATGAAAAAAAGAGAAAAAATTGTACAAATTTTATGTTTAAAAAAATGTTTCTAAATTGAAGTAGAATTCCTGAATAAAATTTTTGAAGTTGCGAAGTGATGAAATAAAAAAAAAAAAAACATATAATATCCTTTTGTCTTTCATACATATATTGATTATATTAACCATGTAATATCCTTTCGTCTTTTGTACATATATTCAATTATATTTTACATTAGAAGGTTCAAAATCTTTTAAAAAATTAAATTATTTGATAAAGTTTCGATGATAAAAAATCAAATTATTTGATAAAATTTTGATGATAACAAAACTTAAGTATAAGTATATATTTATATTTGATGACTTATATTGCGTAGTTAAAATTATTATTATTATTAAAACAAGAGACACATGGTCCAAAAAGAGATAAAAGTTTTCTTATTATTTACTTTTATGATGTATTATTAATTTGATTTAAATTGATTTTATATCATATTGTGCTTTTAATGTTCAGATTTGTTCATAATGAAAATTATTCAAATTATTATGAAATATTTAAATGTCATTAATTGATTTTATATCCTATTGTGTTTTAAGGTTCAAATTTGTTCATAATGAAAATTATTCAAATTATTGACGAGTATCTCAAATATAATTCATCTATGTTATTTTAAATTTATTTTATTTTTGATATAGAATTAATCAATGACGAGTATCTCAAATATAATTCCTCTATGTTATTTTAAATTTATTTTATTTTTGATACAGAATTAATCAAGTTTAATGCAGTATAAAAATTAGAGAAATATTTCTAATTTGAGCTCTCCATACATCAGATAAAGTCAAGATTGCTCTGTTCAAGCATCACAACGGCTCCCAACGGCTAGTTTCAAAAAAACTACATATAGAGAAACAATTTCAAGTTGAAGAACAAAAAGCAAAAAGAAAAATACATCATATAATACATTGAAGAAAATATACTGAGTATCTATTATCAATTTGTTATTGAGAGCATATAGAGTTTTGGGTTGTGTGAAACTATTTTGTAATTCTTCACCCTTGTGAAGTAAACCCTTATCTTAGAGGGAGATTGGGACTGGTATAACTTGGAGAGGTTTGTGTACTCATGATAACTTGAAAAGGTTTGTGTACTCGTTATAACCATTTATGATATAGTATGATATATTATAGTCCTCTTGAACGGTTTGTTCAAGGGAGAACTAACATAACCCAAAAGATTAGGGTGAACCAATACAATTATTGCTTCATCTGTGTTTATATATTCTTGCCTTAGACAATCTTGTTTAGTGATTTTTATTTATACAGAATTGAGTTCAAATTTCATTTAACCCCTTCTGGAACCCACTGTTCATATAATATTTTATAGTAGGATCGATTAAGATATTTGTTTCCCTCTTTATATTGATATATAAACATGGATGACATAAAAAAAAATATTGATCCATAACTCAATTTGATCTTTTAACTTATGAGGATTAGCATTCAGATCTTACAATGAATCAATTGCCAACATCATAATACTATTGTAATTTTGAAACATATCTTTACTTACAAATTTAATTTAACAAACAACACTTTCTTTTTCTAAAAAGTAACACTAATTATAAAATTCTATAATTGTAAATATTCAATTCTTCCTCAATATGATATGATGTACATAGTCATTGAATTAATATGGTTGGCTACAATAATAAAATTTAATCTAAGCAAAATTATTGAAGAAATAAATTTATCAAGAATTACTTCCAAGTAACTTTTTCTTTGGGTCTTTAAGAAAAGTACTTTCTTAATTAAAAGACAGTTTTATAAGATCATGGTAATTATGAGTTTTATAATAGAAACATAAAGACCCCAAAAAAAATTAACACTTTTATATCAAACTAAAAACAATAGCATATGAAAAAGTTTATACAACAAACATTGTATTATAAATAACATTTCCCTTTTAGGTTGAAAATCAGGTCCTAGTTAAACAATCAATTGCTTAATGTTGGCTCGTGTAACATTATTAAATTGTTAAAATTGTTAGATTGGTGCTGTGACGTAAAAAGAACAGTACAACGAGAATATTTTACCATACATAGCCTATTTTTGAGGTGGTAGAATACAACAAGCCTATACAAGCTCAAATCCGATATGATTTAAAGATAATAAAAACAGTTCAATATGTAGGGATGTTATTTGTGCCCCGGGGTAGTCCCCACAACTTTTTTATCAGTTATCACGAGAATTCCGGATTAATCTGCAAACATAGCACGTTGCAGAATGATACAGCAGGGAAGCTTATTTACATCTGAATTTTTAAATGAAATAAATAATGAGATTGACTATGACATATCATTTGCACTAGCAGGGCTTTAGATAGTCACAAAGGCTTATTGTGAAGGGAAGGCTGGATCAGAAATATATATAGATATATATATGACACTTACCAAGGACTATTTCTCCTTTAGTAAAGAGAGAATTGGAGTCCAAAGTATGATTGATCACTCGCCTGGATGTACATGTACATGTACTTCATTAAAGAGGATCATAATTATCAACCTTCATGCATATTCCTCTCTTTCCCCATTTTGGTCTTGGCTGTAGACAGCAGCTAGCTGTTGTTGTAACTGTTCAAAGCGATAACCAGATCGATCATTAGTTTCACAGGCACCTTCAAAGCTTCAATTTAAATGGACTCGGCTTGGACATGAAATTTATGCAATCCAAGCAAGTAGCAGAAGAAAATCCAGAACAGATGATGAAATATAAAATCTTGTATAGAAACTAACCTGCACGTATCTTAACTTCTCATAAGTTAGTTCATCAGTCAAACTAATCATCCTGATAATACAAAGACAGAACGTGCGTTAACATCGTGAAGCAGAGAGAAAGGGTCACCAAGAAAGTACTTTATGAGCTGATATTTACTAACCGAGATTGGAGTTCTGAAATTTTGGCTAGCAGCAGATGTTCCCTCTCTGACACTGCTGTATCAACCTATAGAAAATGACGCAAATTTGAGGTAAGACATAAAGCTGATGAAAAATCGTTGTCTTGTCCTACCAAGTTTATGTCGCAAAAATAGAGGTGACTAGTTCTGAACAGAAAATTGATGTTCAGAGTAGTTAATAAAAATTAAGCGAACAAGTGAAAAGAATTAATCAAAAGAAATTTGCTTACACTTCCATTGTTTTCTGAATTGCGAGGCAATGGTGGCAACTTTCCATTCTGAGAAGCTGAAAAATTTGATTGTACTCGTTAGTTCATCCAATATTAAGGAAAAAAGATCCTCAAACATAACCAAAGAAAAATCCTTCACTCACAATCAATTGCCTCAGCAGTTTGCAAGCCATTCAACATATTCACTATAAGATCCTGGAATTAAACAGACATTCCAGTATGATTATAAATTGGTAAAAGTTACACTTAAAATTATCAGTTTTACAGCAGACAAGTAAATTATGTCATTGCTCGAACTTTAAGCTTCTCTCACCTGTTGAATAGATGTCTGCTGGAAAAGATTATGAAGATGAGGCACTAGAAATGATGCAGGAATATTGATATTGGCAGAATCATTCGAGGACTGACCAATTGGCTGAAAAGAAATACATCAAAGACAGAGAAGTGTTATTTATCAAATACAATAAATGAAATATCCTACATAATCTGTAACCAACCAAAGAATCCAAATATTCATAAAAAAGATGTTAAAGGAAGTTGGGTATAGAGCCAATGGAAATTGTACAAACCATTTGTTTGTAATCAACCATCCAATCACCAACACTGGCAGATTTCCTCATTGGAGACCCCTACATGTAATGTAACAGGAAGAGAATGTGAGCCGCCGAGGGATAAGAAAAAACATAACTATATGAACAATAATCAATTACATCATCAACTAACCTGTGACGATCGGCGTGAAACTGAACTTACAGGAATATCCTATGCAATAAGATGAAGTCAGTTACGGTTGTCGAAAGGGACAAATTGATTAATATGAAAACTCTTACCTTCACCAGATCCAAATTTTCTGATGTCACTGAAAACCGTCCTTTAATTTGCACTAGATTAGCCTTGTTAGATTTATCATCCAAGGAATCTCTGAATCCTGGCAAGAATTGGGGAACAGAATAAACACCAAGGTTTAAGATGGCTGATTAAAATATACTAGAACTTGTACAAATAGCCTTACGGTGTACATGATGATTCAAATACCTCCAGAAGATTTTATTGGAGCTGATAAACTATTTGCTGAAGCTCGGTTTGGAAGCATTAATGGACCACTAAAGCTTGGAGCTCGTCGAATATCACGATTACTTTTCTCACCTGAGGACTGATTTTCATTCTCAAACCTAAAATAAAAGCATTACAAATTTTAACAAGCAAAATATCGCATTATTGATGACATGAAAACCTCAATCACCAAGCAGCACAAAGAGCGGAACAAAAGAGCACACATTGGATTTATTCATTCAAAATTCAAACTACACATTTTACACAGTACATTTATGGACAACTCAAGCAATATAGAAGGTATAAAGATTATCCAGAAAATACGCACATTACAAATATAGACTTTGAACTTACTAGAACTCAATAAAAATAAAATAAGCATGATTGGTTGCCTTGTTTATAGGTCACCAGAAATACTTTTTAAATTAAAGGCTATTCCACATTATCAGATGTAATTCCAAATGGAGAATGTATGCCAACTTGGCCCGTGTGCACACATGGATCAACTCACATAGATGCGAGTTACACTCACTCTTCTACAGTTTAATATCTTTCCATCGGATAATAATTATCATAAAATCTAGTACATCCAAAGCTTTCCAATTGGTTGCGCCACTATGCTCGCACAAGAATTACTGTAGAAGATGAAGTAAGATTCTGAAGAAAGTGCAAAACATTTTGAACAATAAATAACTTGTGGGTAGTAATAGGTTATAAATTAAATTAAAGTTTTCTATATACATTTATAATTTACTAAGTAATAACATATATTATTTTGTAGACATTACCTTGTCTAAATTATAGTATTTTGTCATTGATTAAAAATGAACGTAAGCTATTCATGAGTTTTAAAAGCAAAGCCTAAAAGATTTATATTAAAAATCTGAATTCAAACTTTGAGCCTCTTTGTTTAGTTTCAGAAACAAGTTTATTTAAACATTTAACAAGCCAAGCTAAAAAAGTTATGAACAACTCAACCCTTTTAAAGCCTTATTATCGGCATTTCTTACACACATGAAGGTGAATCACCTCACAAAACTTCCTATAAAAACATTTTAGCATCATTTAGTTCTACAATCTTTAACAACTACGACAATAACCAAGCTATTTTATATTATGGTTTACTACACAAATCAAACATCGTCATTATATTCTATTGCAAGTCGTGTTTATAGGCAAACCATTGACCTCTAAACCCTTCTAATGATTTCACTGTTGTTTATCTCAGTCTCTTCTACCTTTAACACTACCCTCCAGCTGATCCACTTTCCATAGTAGGGTATATACACATGCTCAAACCAAAAAGCAATCTAGAAGTGAAATGCCTCCAAAGATATGAAGTACAGAACCAATATAACCCACTCATCCTCCTTTTCTTACGAATTTTACTTTTTAATCTTTCACTATATATACAGTTTATATTGATGATATTACTTTACTAAAAAAAAGCTATCTTCTAAATATTACTTTTGTCCTTGAAATTAAGAAATTGATTTCCTTGACTTCTTGGCCCAATACTCCCAACAAATTTAGCAAGCACAAAACAGTTCCAAATTTTGGTAGTCAAGACAAACTAAAAAAAGTATCTCAACTTGCAAATTAATCAAGTACCAGGTCATGGATCCTATACTTTATATAAAGCAGCATATCTTCAACACTAGCACATCAAAGGCTACTATTTTTCATCTTTCTTCTACTAAGAGACTAAAATGCACAAGGGACAATGGTGGTGTGGAAGGAAATAGCTCCTGACTACTAAAACAATACAAAGGCAAGGGCATTATACTAGGGGAACCATTGCCCCTCATACAACTTATTTGAGGGAAAACGGGGTAATCAAGACGAATATATTTAATTTTATATTGAAAACTAGCCTTGTTTACTATTTTATGCGATAAATTGAAAGATGTCTGAAGGGCTATATTGAAATTTTGCACTTATAGTTATAACTCTTTATTTAGAGGGTAAGCCTTGTTACAGTAGTAAGCTTGTTACTTGTGACCTGAAGGTCACAGGTTCAAATCCTCGGAACAGCCATTCAGCTTTTCAAGGTAAGACTGCATACATGTACCCTACTCAGACCCCCACTGTGTTGGAGCCCCATGCACTGGACCACCTTTTTTACCCCACACTTCCTTTCCCCTTTGATCATCAAATATAGGGAAGGCAATTTATTTCCATTCCTTTCCTCCATTTCCTTTTCCATTCCATTTTCTCTCAAACTACCAACACCAGCCAATATAAAAACTCCAACAAATATATAACTTGAAAACAGAATGTACCTTTCAAATGCACGTCCTTTTTCAGATAAAGAATGACCAAGCACTGAGCCAGGCACCAGGGGTCCACTTTGGGTTTTACCAAGTTTCACTGATTGTGATTTAATTTTGCTTGCTCCGATATCATTCTCTGAAGTAGACGATGTTGCTTCAGCCACTGATCCATTTCTCTTCTCACTCTGTGGTAAGTCATTACTACCTACTTGTAATGCAAACTCATCTTGTTGCAAGTTATTTGAATTCTTTTTGTCCAGAGAAGACTGGAAATCACTTGTACCCTGTCATGACAAACAACAAAGATTTTAAAAAACGTTTTTAAGGTATAGAAAGTTTAGAAGAGTTGATCAAACCTTGTAAGAGCTGAAGAATTTGTTTTCATCTTCTTCCCTCATCTCTCCAATATCATCATCGTCTTGCATCTAGTAAAATTGAAGACATTTGTCAGATCAAGAGAAAAACTATTCAAGTAAAAACAATATAAAAGAAAAATAACATACCAATGCAGCTTGAGCTTTCAGATCATCAATATCGAAGTTCCATGCACTAACTCCCCGATGATATTCACTCTAGAAAGCAAAATAAATAAGTGGATTAGATTTTGATGGTTGTAGAAGTAACAAGGCTATTTTTCCTTGATCTACGTGTTAATGGGTGTTAACAGAGAAACTTCAAAATGCCAAGCTTCCAGAGAATAAATCGTTATCTCACTTGAAAAGACCTTTTTCAGAGCGAGGACCAATTGCATAAATTCCTATCGTTTATAAAGACTAGAGACGACTTGGTAGAGCTTTGAATTGACACAGGCATTTCAATCAAGAAAAGCACTTTTATTTACTTGATCATTGTTTTTTACATGTTGACGTAAAAAAATAATGGAGATTTTAAGCTGGGGAGGAAACAGAAAACTTTTATTAGAGGTGTAATAAACTGGAAACTGGAGATTTTCCAAGGAAACTATGCACGAGCAGGAAAAAAACATAATTTTAATGACAGAATTGTTTATTTTTTTATAGAAATGTTTTTCAAGAAAGTACTTACAAAGAAAATTGCATACCAAGGCCAAAATAAGCATGAAATCTTGGTTACTGTATGTAAGTGTTGAAATTGTTACTTTAGTATTTTGGTTGCAAATTGCACAAAATAAATGTTTAATTTTGGGTTTATAATGAAGAATTCAATTAGTGATGCAAGTTTCAATTAGTTGAGATATAAATAAAAGATGAAAAATGAAGATAGACGGGGGGATTAAGAAGATTAAGTACATAGAGAAACTCATAAGCCAAGGAGTGGCGTGAAAGATGGCGTCCAAAAGGAGAAAACAAAGAGAATATTGGGAATGCCTCAGGAGAATGAGTGTCACTCCCCAAATTGTGTAGTCTAATTTACAGTATGAGAGTAAATAGACAAATATTGAAGCAATGTCAACTAGAGGTATACCATTTTTAAGTATGTAATAACGCACTGTATCAATCAACCAGACTTGAATATTCTATCCAGGTTTCAAGCAGATAAGGAAAGGGGAGGATGGACAAACTTAGATAACATCGGTCATTCGTGAAAATGTTCTTGTAAATCATTAACTACATATCAACATCACATGAAAAATAAAATCTGATATCAGCCTTACTTGAGATATAGCCTCTTGTTCTGCAGAAGGCATTTTCTTCAGTGCTAGCTGAGCTGCATCTTTAAGCTGCAAGGTTTTTGTGTTGTCAAGCAAAGCAAAAGCAACAGATTAAGTGAAATTATATAACAGCCATGCAGTGAAGTACGCATGATATCAAACCTGGAGAGATTTGACACGGTTCCACAGAGGTGGTAAATCAGCAAATAATTTCTTAACAGAAAGCTCCGGAGGCTTAGCTTGTCTGAAGAAGGAGTGTTTGAGCAACTTCTCCACGGTTGGCCTCTTTGTTTGATCTTTTACCAGGCACATAGCAACCATTTCCTTAAAAGACTGGTCACAACTGGAAATACTTTAATTAGACTGCTACTACTCCTACTATAATAATAATTATTATTATTCTTATTATCAGTGGTGGAAACACAAGCATGGCATTTCCGTGTGTCCACGTTTCTCTTATGCTAAATTTGATATATTGAACAATTCATCTAATTATACATTGAGATGAAAATTAAATTGTTCAATATTTTTTTAAATGTGTGTCTCTTTAGCAGAAACATAGTCACTATCATGTTGTATGTTCGCATTTAATAAACCTTGACGGTAAACCAAATAAAGCCTCAAATGCATTTAATTCCGAAGTATTGGTCTAGGCAGAAAGAACACCCATACCTTGGAGAACTTTCTGTCACGATCATAATCAAGCCCAGGAGGAGCATTCTGAATTGTCATCAAAAGAACCTACACAAAAAAAACTAACTCTGAATCCTATTTCACCCGCACATCACAACAAATTACAAAAACCTACAACCCCAAGAACATAACCATTCTGAACACGCTGCAGCAAATAAATACCAATTTGACATACCTTCATGGGAGGATACTTGGAGAAAGGTGCGTGACCATGAGCCAACTCCAACGCCGTGATTCCAAAAGACCAAATATCCGCTCTGTCCAACCCAATCCAATTCAAACAAATAAGAAACCAAGTTTTAAACAAAACTTAGACGCAGTTACTGAAGTACTTTCAGTGTTTCTTCAATTAGAATTAGAATTGGAGTTTCTCTCGTAAATACGCATAACACGGTCCACATAAATTCACAAGCTAACAAGGTTAAATTAAACTCCAATTCTAATTAAACAACACTAAAAATTGCAGAGTTCTATCCAGAAGAAAAAGAGCACTAACTGACTTGAAATTATAACCGGTTCCAGGCTGCAGCACCTCCGGCGCCATCCTGCAAAAACGCGAACACTGAAACATGAAAACCAAATCACGAAGCACAAAGAGCAACCGAAAACGGCAACGGAAGCGAGAGAAGCACCAGCAGGGAGTTCCGACGAAGGTGTTCCTGGAGCGCTGGCGGTCGCCGTTGTCAAACATGCAAGCGGAAACGCCAAAGTCGGCGAGCTTGACCTGGCCGTTGGAATCGAGGAGAATATTGCCGGCCTTAACATCGCGGTGAATGTGTCCATGTCGGTGGAGGTACTCGAGCGCCTTTAGAGTCTCCTTGAGGATAGATCCGATGGCCGCCTCTTCGAATCCTTCCGGATACGCCGCCTTCATGAGATGCAAGCAGGAGCCCTGCGCCATGAATCCCATGACAACCCACAGACTGCGGTCCACGACGAAGGAGCAGAACGCCCTGACGACGTTTGGATGCTCGATTAGGCTCATGGTCTGCGCCTCCCTCCTTATGTCATCGAGATTGCTGTTGCAGCGATCCAGATCCAGACACTTGACGGCTACCTCCTCGTTGTAGGGAAGGTAGATTGCTCGGTAGACGGTGGCGCTGGCACCGTAACCAACTTCTTCTAGAAGCCTGTAATCGGCGGGATTGGCCGAGTAGCTTCTGCTCCCCATTTGTAACTGAATTCAGTTATGCAAGACCTAAATTGACCCTCACCTCGGGTTGACCGGCATCAATTGAATTGGAGAGTAGAAGAGACTCTGGAGTGTGTGCTAATAAAAATAACAATAATAATAAGAATAAGATTTGTTAGAGTGGTGAGAAGGAGTAGAGTCTTAGGAGTAGAGAGGAATGACGGTGAGGGGTGGGCACACCAACAAAACAACAACGCCCATTTCTAACGCCTGACATGTTCCTTCTTCCTCGTCCTCTCTCTCCTCTCCGCTTCCGACTCTTCCAATGGGACCCTCCATTCTTTTTTTCACTTTCTACTGCCTGCCCTCAACTTTTCCCAATAATTCTTCTCATTTCTTTTTTTCATTTACTTTACCATGCTTTATTAATTATAAAGGTACTTTTTATTAATTATTCAAATTCAGAAAATGTATTTCCACCTTGCTAAATAAAAGTTTACTCCCACAAATTGACTTTTACAGTATTCGTTGTAAATGTTAATGAAATAGTATACATTGTATTTTGTCGTTGGTAACAAGTGGATACTTTTTTTCTCATTCGTAATTAATTGGTTTTAAAATTAAGTAAAATATAACAAATTATGTTAAAAAAAAGTTTATTGTTTAATAATAAATAAAATTCGTTTCTTTTTATCTGTTTGGTTATTTTAGAAAATAATATATGAATTAGGGAAGAAAAATAGAGGTTAAAATTATTCGTGATTTCGTAATGTCGTATTCGTTTTTGTTTGTTTATCTTTCGTTTGTGATATGTACATAAACTATTTAAGAAAGAAGTGTTGGTATGTTTTCTTTAACAACTTAAAATGTATACAAATAAAAAATATTACCGATTAATAATATTCTTGAGACGTCTTTTTAACTTACTTTCTTATGTATTCAGTTCATTCAAAATATAGTAATGAATGGTATTTTAAACTTTTAAATTACAAAATTAAAATAGATCTTAGAAGTTAATACTTTAAAATTATATTACATAAATAATCATTGATATTTTGTATCATTGATTATTTTTGACAAAATGAAATAAATAGTAAATATAATATTGAATCATCATGACCAAATGACGAAGGACAATGTAGACCTACCATACAATCAACAATAATTTAATATCTGAATCTCTTTATTTACAATATAATAAAATTATTCATAGTAATATTTTGAGAGGTAATTATTTTTTTATTAAATATTAATAAAATAAAATAAAGATTTATATATTATATAATTTATAATTTTTATATTATATTTTTTTAACTTGACATGCATATTTATATATTGTATAGAAAGAAAGTGTGTTATTTATCTAAATTTGTTTTTTATGTTTTTTTATATAACTATTAGAAATATATTGATTAATATTGACGATAGAGAATATTAAAAAGTGATCACAATTAGTTTTTCTAGGAAGACTGGAACTTCTATATTAGAAATAAATATCAAGGTTGATGGACTTATTCTTCAAACAGAATTGACAATAATATAATAATATAGGTATACATAGAAGGAATTTGGAAAGTTTGACATCACTATATATTTTAGTTAATGTTTTATTTTTATCATAGTGAAATAGAAAAGTGAGAACAAATATTATGTAAAAAGATTATCATATCAAATAATATATAAATCATTATTTATAATTTATAAAATAAATATCCCTATTATTGCAGGTCTTGTTTTGGGTGAAAAAAATTTGAAATGTAGTTTATGTTGTCCATATTTAAAAAACAAATAACCATGTTTCCACGGTTGAAGCAGATAAATCTTTTAAGATGATAATCTTTAGCATAATGTTTCTATCCACACTTAAGAAACCTAGTTCGATTATTCATAACTTTGTTGGAATTTCCCTTAAGAAAATTAACTGATTGAGGTTTTCATTGGAAGAGATTATAGGGTTTTTTCTCATTATATTTCTTTTTATTTGGTTGAGGTCCGAAATATTTTGGTTTATTAGTTTGACTGCTTTCAAAATATGGGTGATAAAAGAAAGTATAATACTTTTGTAATTCTTCAAACTTAGAGGCATATTCTCCTAATGACATATTCCTTTGTTTTAATTGCATAAATTCAAGTTCTTTTATCCTCCTCATACCACTTAAAAATACTTTTCAAATAATTTTGTTCTAAATACTTTCAAGGTAATTATTATTCTCCCTCCTTCTAGCAATCTCCTAGTATTATCCCATCAATATTTAGTCTCTCCTATCAATATAAACATAACATAATTTATCTTTTGATTGTCAAAACAATTCATAACTCAAAATATTTTCTTCCATTTTCTTAGTCCACAATTTAGCTTTTTACGGTTATAACCTCAGGAGAAATGTAGAGGTTTTTTTCTCCTAAATTCAACTAAATCTTATGATTTAGTGGTTCCTTCAAGCCTTTATCTCTTTAATAGTGCAACGGCCCATGTTTCTTATAGTTTGTACTGGTTATGACTACTCTTCCTATTAATTTTCATATGGAATTGTACAAATTAGTATTCATAAAAAATCTTTAGATGGACTCATTTCATAAGTCTCACATGAAACTTTGTTTTCACCTTTATAAATAAATTTAATGTTCACTATCAAATCATGGATTGATATATTATAAATATCATGAATGATTTCATTGTAAAAATACAAGTAAATTATCTTGCAATGACAAGACATTATTAATAAAACTTTAAAGCAAGATATCTCACACAAAATATATTTCCATACTTTTCAACTTTGTAAGCAATATACTCGTAGGACCATAAAAATTATAAAAGATAAATATCCAATAGTAAAGGATATATTAGGAACAATGTAGGTTTTAGCAACCTAAAGAGCATCATTCACTAAAATAAATGTATTAAGGCAAAATAGAGATTACCTCATAACTAAAACCTAGAACATGTATATGCATTTTTCATTAATTATACATTTAATGTCATGTTTACTATCAAATGGACTTGAGTGACAAATTGTCTTTGTAGGCATCCCCACTCTCCATTATCGGCCAACACATATTAAAAGAAAAATAAATACTTAAAGGTGTTGCTGTGAAATCATAAGTGTATTTAGAGATAGAAGATCTGGAGTATGACTGTCTTACTTAAGAATATCTTGGTCTTATGTAAGAGCACCAATTACTTGGGTTGTTTGGGTTGTTTTTAATAACTACACCTATTCTCATTGCACTATGACTTAATTAGACTTCATCAAAATTCAATTTGATATTATAAGATATAAAAGGGGTCTAAATATTATTTGTAGGTTAATTTTCCATCTTTTTCATGCAATAACAAGAGATTAGGATATGTACGAATGGTCCCTTGAGAATACCATGTATGCAAATCATATTTAAGTCTACTAGAGGATTGCAAACATTTAAGATTGATTTCTATTAATAAAATGTTGGTTAAATATGTATTCATATGGATAATGAATCTCATGTGAATTCCCAATTATTTTGAATAAGGATAATGTCTCAAAATGTGAAAAATGATCTCAACTTGACCAGGACATCTCGTCTAAAAGGATCAATATGCAAGATGATAAGAAAACATTTTCCTAGTAGTTGACAATAATAAGTGGAATATTTATCAAATAAAATATTAAATTATTTTCAAGACCTTAAATTTTCATATATTCTCTCGATAGGATTCATATAAGAAGTGTAATTGAGTATCCATTTGTAAGTTGAAGTTGATCTGTAAATGTCTTAGAACTTTTTCTTCCATATTAAATATATTTAGTAGTTGTATTTAAAGTCTACCAAGGTTCTAATTTTGTTGATTTTATATATCTTTATACTTAATTAAGAGTCCAAAAACATGATAAATGAGATCTCATAAGAGAGTTTCATATGTACCAAACCAAATTATATATTGTTAAAGACCCACAAATCCAATGTCTTAAGGTGGTGTCATTCCCTTATGTGGGTTTGTCTCAGTTCTCATTGTATTATGAAAATAAAGAGAAGAACAAAGATGAACAAAAGACATGAGAATGAATATATGCTCTCTGTTTTTTCTGTGTATTTCATTCAAAATAAAGAACTGAATATATACAAGTATTGTACCCATTCTAGGTATAGCTAAATAAA
>Ga0099825_1004849_pt1 | contig 17527 bp, 12 predicted proteins | sample SiratroredBW_FD_76838 | JGI IMG/M metagenome (GOLD analysis project Ga0099825, IMG submission 76838) | Root nodule microbial communities of legume samples collected from California, USA - Siratro red BW | ecosystem: Host-associated > Plants > Roots > Nodule | place: USA: California | collected...
TTATTATTATTATTATTATTATTATTATTATTATTATTATTATTGTTGTTGTTGTTGTTTTTTTTTTTTAGAATTACGGTCATTATCCCCAATGTAAAAATAACCGATTTAATATGGTTAAAACTTTTATCATCATTGTTAATATTTAAAAATTATCATTATTATTACATTGATTATTATTTTCTAACTTTTTATTATTTCATACAATTACCACTATTTTTATCATTATTTTTGAAATATAATATTATTTTTATTATAATTGTTCTTATTGAGTTTAGGTAGGATATTCTCCACTCGTTGAACTACTCACTCTTAAGTTGTCATCTTCTATTTTAGTTTTTAGTTTTCGGTCTTCAGTCTTTGATGTGAGGATAGTTACAAAAGATATTTCGATATTAAAGTTAATTCTTAAATATTGGAGCTATTTGTAATATGGTGAGAAAAACGTATATTTGACATGATTAATTTGTCAGTTGATAATTTGTTATGGTTTTGTTATCATAGGTGTCATGTGATTTTGTGCAAAGGTAAAATAATAAAGTATTTATAGGATTTAAGTAGTGTTCGGTTCATACTTGGTTTGGAATGTCTCATGTTGTATATAGGTCATGGTCGAGATATTGTCGGTCTGCATCAAATTATCAGTGATGGTTATGAACATCTTGACCATATAATACACTTGCCCCCTTAAGCTCGACAAAACATGTAGGCTTAGAGAGTTTGTAAGTAGGGAGGCCTTTATCTTTTCATGGTGAGTGTGGCTAACTAGTTGTTCTCGTGAGAGACCAATTAGATCTCAGTCTACGTTTATACTACTCCTTTTCCAGAAGTTCTAAGGTTAATTGTGAGAAGGTTTTTTAGAGTTTTAAAGTAGGTTAAGGTATGTCCTAAATGGGGATTTAAGTTGTGGAGATTTAACGGTTGAGAGTCGAAAGGTCACAAGTTTTGAACTGCTTCCATCCACGACTATAAATAAGGTGAGGGTCCAACATTGAGCTTGCTTCTATTAGTTTTGTGTGTTCGATATTTGAGATTCGACTTACCAAAGTAGTGGCGAGGTGCAAAAAGTATATCCTTGACCGAGGTAATCATTTCTTCTTTGTTTGACTTTTCTGAGTCTACTAGTAGTGTTTCTGGGGGGTCATTCTACCAACAAGGGGATATTTCATCATCCAACATTGGTTCGGTGAGAGTCGATGAGGTCACCGTGAGTGATCCCTCTCATAGGAGTGTGCATGACTGGGTCAGCACAAGTGTGACTAAGTAGTTTTCTATGTATAGATGGAATAAGACTTTAGAGTCTTTTGTAGCTAGCATGGGGATGGTTAGCCTTGATATCCAAAAAGGGGTGGTGGCGATCAAGAAATGTTCAGTTATAGCCAACGTTTGTCATGGCCAAGAAGGTCATGAGTCAGACTTCTTTTATATGTATGGTTGTTTGTTCACTGATTCTCATGTTCGTCTACACTTTCATGAGTTTACCATGGGCGTTTTAAGTGTTTTGAACTTAGTGTCAACCCAACTTCACCCCAATTCTTGGGTTTATCTTCAAGCTTTCTGAATTTTGTGTGAGATGTTAGGTCTTCGTCATTCTCCACACATTTTTCTTCATTATTATAGTTCTCGGCCTCCCAACCTAGCTGGTTGGTTGTTGCTAGTAAGACAATCGGGGTTTGCCCTGTTTTCCCCTTATATTGTATCATGTAAAAAGTTTAAGACTGGTTTTTTTTCAAGTAACCATCGAACGTGCTGATTGTCAATATTTTCTTTTTACTCTTTTATTGAACAAGAGATACTGTTCATTACCATTTCTGGCTAAGCTCGTCCATGACTGAGGACGACTAGAAAATTTTTGAAATTTTTGATAAGTTTCTGAGGAAGATGCTTATCTAGAAAACCTTTAAGCTTTACCTTTCTACATAGTGCTGGGTTGATATGTGTGGTGTGTATTATTTTGTTTTTGAATTGCTTCGGTCGATTTTAACTTTACTAAATTTTCTTGCCATTTCCAGGCTTGATGGCTCAACAAGGTCCTGGGTACCTAGAGGTTCTATGAAAGATTTTCCAAAAGAAGACTGAGAAGGCATGTATAGAGGAAGTAGTTGCTGAGAGGTCGGTCACTTCAGCTAGACCTTTTACCCAACTTCTAATCATTGACCTCGTTCCCCCACCAGCTAAGAAGAACATAAAAGAAGGATAAGGTAAGAAAATATTATTCTCCTCGACAATTATCGAAGATGGATCATGCAACCACCTCTGATGTTGGGACGAATAAAGGTAGTCCTCTACTCACTCTTAACTTTGAATTTTACAAAGGTGTAAACATTTAGGGTTTACAAGGGTCACTCACCTCGGCCTCCAAAGAAGAACTCATGACTGACTAGTTGGAGTTACAATTAAGGGCTTTAGCTATCAGTCTTGTGTTGAATAGTGAAGCTTCGCGTGAGTCTGCCAAAGAGGTAGAACAATTGAAGAAGGAGTTGGCCAACTAAACTTTCAGACTTGGATTGCAACGTTGAATGACCAAGTTAAGAAGTTGACTGTCGATGTAGTAGATACTGAAGCCAATATTCACACATGAAAGACCCGATGCTATGACTGGCCAAAGAGAGATGCATCAAAGTCAGTTGACATGAAGGAGCTAGAGGGAAGGTTGATCGAGATGACTTTGGCCCAAGATGATGTTGTCTTTGCAAAAGCAGATTTGGAGCAAAAGCTTGCAAATTTGAAAGAATATGTCCTTAGCATGGATGCTGGAGGTTTTAACCAAGTCGTGCATCAAGCAATTCTTTTATATGGGGTGTCGACCAATGAAAATGAATTTGATCTTGGGAAAGACATTTTTCAAGGTCAACTGGTTGCTATTGACAACATCCCTTTGGGAGGTGTGTCTAATGTAAAGATGGCTAAGAGGGAACCAACTGTGATTATCAAGGAGGAGGTGACAGTGGACGAGCTTTCTAACCATGTTGAATAGCTTATAAGATTTAGGGTTTAGGGTTTATGACTCATTTTTTGTAAAGTGTACGTCGTTTTATAATCGACTTTATATTTAATGAATAATTTTTTCTTTTATTCTTGCGTTTGATACTTTGTGAATTTTGTCAATTCGCTATTTTTGCTAGTAACGAGTTGACGTTCATCAATTTTAATAGAGAATTTACTCCATACTCCAACGCTCAATTAGTTATAGTTTAAGTGTCTGATGAGTACACATGTTTTGAATATACACTTGTTTACTTCATGCTCAAACGCTCAATTTGTTTAAGGGTATGCCAAGGATCGAGGTCGGTAATATTTACCATGTGCTTTCTCTCTAGGCTTCTATCTTGGTCATTTTTTCGTTCACAACTTAACTTGTGGGGTTTCATTTCAAGCTGGCTACATAACATTCCTTTGATTAACATGAACTATTATGATATCCTCTGATGCAGAGGGAAACTTCATTGCTAGGTGTGGGGTGTATACTATAGCTCCTAGTTAGTTAAGGGACGGGTGTCCCAAAAGACATTGTAGGATGTGTTGCATCTACCAGTAGATATCAAATCTTTATTGTTTTTCTTTGACAAATATTTTATTTTCTTCCTTTATAAAGTTCACAGGGAGTCTTTTTCAAAATGGGTCTGATCAAAACACGTTTTAAAACATAACAAGCAATATTAACAACATCTGCCTGAAAATACTTTGGAAGTTTTGAATCATTTAACAAAGTATCTGCAAGCTCTTCTAAATATCTATTTTTCCTCCACAACTCCATTTTTGCTGTGGGGTTCTTGGAGCGGAAAATTATGTTTTGTACCATGTTTATTACAAAAATGTTTAAACCTTTCATTTTGAAACTCTCTCCCATGGTCAAATTTTATTACATAAATATGGTTATTGTTTTCATTTTGTGAAACTTTGGCAAGCTCTTTAAAGACTGTGAAAGCATGATCATTAGTTAAAATGAATAATGTCCAAGTGAATCTAGAGTAGTCATCCACAATCGCAAGTCCATAATAGTTACCGCCTATGTTCATAGTTCGAGAAGGACCAAATAGATCCATGTGAAGCAACTCAAGGGAAACAATTTTTATTTGTTTCCCCTTTTGACATGCATCGCATACTCTATCTTTCTCGAACTTGAGCGTAGGTAGTCCATCTACTAGATTCTTAGAAACAAGTCTATCAAGATTATACATATGTATATGTGCTAACCTCCTATGCTAGAGCCATGAATCATCATTCTTGGAAGGTAAACAATTCATATCAGATGCAAAGTCGCAAATATTAAGCATGTAAATATTGTTTACTCTTTTACCGATAAGCAGGGTCTGGTGAGTTGATGGATTTGAAATAAGGCACAAGTTAGGTTTGAATGTGACTTCATAGCCTTTATCACACATCTAGCTGATACTCAGCAAATTGTGTTTTAGTCCACCTCATCTTTAAGTTAATAAACTTTGAAGCGTTGTCTGTCATATGCTTTGAACAACCATTGTCCAGGTACCATAGCTGCTTCTTGGCAGTCCAAAGTCCCTGCAAAATAGTTTAAGTTGCAAGAGTTGGTCCCCTATTAAACTTGGGTCCAATTTTTTTAACGGTAACCCTGGGAACCCGCTTCACAAGGCCTTTAGACAAATAATATAACCTTACTCTACACAGTGTCTAACCGTATGACCTCGTTCCATACAATAGAAACAAGTGACAAAAGGTGATGTTGATTTTATATTTGGATTAAAAAAGTTTCTAAACTTCTTTGCTTTCTTCTTAAAGCCATCTTGAAAACCGATGTCTGCCTTATTAAAAACACAATTTTGAGAACCAAGCAAAGCATTCAAATTGGTAGTTCCCTTTGAAAATTTTGAAATAGTTTAATCAAGTATTTAACTTTTTCATTCAAAACTTCACAGTTTTCGCAGTTTGTTACTTTAACAACTTCAGAACAACTACAAGAAGAATTATTATAAATCATTTCAAGACATTCAAAATCAGTTTTTAAATTTAATAATTCTTCTTCCAATTGCCTTACTCTATTTTCAAGCCAACTATTAAGTCCCTTGAGTCTATTGTTTGAAAGGGTCAGACGGTTAGCTTCCTCATGAGTTTCTTTGAAAGCATTAAGCAAAGTACTATAGTTCTCATGAGTTAGAGATATGCTAGAACTTACACTACTCTCAGTGTCATGTCCAACCATCATGCAGACATTCACTTCCTCTTCTTTATCAGATGAAGAGCTGGAGGAAGTGTCATTATCCTTCCATGTAATGTATGCTTGTCTCAGCTTCTTGTTCTTCCCATTTCTCTTATCAGGAGCTTTTTCTTTGTGTCTGATTTAGACACTTCATCTTTATGTGACCCTGTTTGCCACAACCAAAGTAAGTAAAATTAGACGACTTATCAACCTTTTTATTATTATACCTCTTTAATGGTTGACTCTTGTCCTTTCTCTTTTTCTTCAAGAATTTGTTGAATTTTCGAGTTAGCAATGTCGTGGTCTCAGTCTCACTACAGTTGTTGGAACACTCATCATTACTATCTTCTTTTTGAACTATAGACTTAAGTGTTATTCCTTTTAGTTTTCTCTCACCATGTTCCTGCTCATTCAATCTGTTCATTTCTAACTCGTGTTCTTTGAGCTTCCCGAATAATGCTGCAGTGGTCAAGGTGATAAGGTCTCTTGTTTCTAAAATGGCAATGACCTTCGATTGCCAACTTTTATCCAAACACTAGCTCTTCCTTATTGAACACCTTTCCCAGACCTATCAGATGGTTTACGATGTGAGTGAATCTCTTTTGGATGTCTATAATTGTCTCCTTTGACTTCATTCTGAATAATTCATATTCTTGTATTAAAGCATGCTATATTGCTCTTTTGACGTCACTCATTCCCTCATGTGTGACTTCTAAGGTGTCCTACATCTCTTTAGCTTATGCACACTGTGAGACTTTGAAAAATTTACGTCAAAATTAAGCAATGAGGTTATTATGTTTTTAGTAATGTTATTATACTGAGATTTCTTACTCTCTATATCAATCAAATCACGCCAAGGTTTATCAACATATTGATTATCAAAAAAAACTTGAGGCATATAAGGTCCATTCACAATAGCATCCCATATACCACAATCAATCGATTCAATAAAAATTCTCATTCTGACTTTCCAGAATTGATAGTTCAGTCTACAAAAGATAGGTGGCCTATTGATCGATGCACCCTCAACAAACGGAAGTTTGTTTTCGGCCATTTTGGATCAACTTGAGTAACTTTCAAGAACCCGCTCTGGATACTAATTGTTGAAAAATATGATGGCCAAAGTTCAAGAGGAGGTGAATTGAACTATCAACTCTTTTTCAAAATCAAGATAGTCAGAATGAGTATTTTTAAGAAACTATAACTATAATACAAGGAATGCATAAAACAATCAGTTAAAATGCAAAACATCAAGTTGAAAAAACTATAAGTATGTTTGTAACCAGAAAAAAAAAATAGCTTGTTAAATTGTAAAAACAACTAGTTGAATTTTCTGGTCGTACTAAAACAACAAAATAACATGTTGAATGATTAAACAATAGGTTAAAGTTCCTTTTCTTACTCTTAGAAAGATTATGCCAAATTGAGCACAAAACAGTTAGTTAAAAGGAAATTTTAACTTGTTAAAATTCTTAATTAGGTGCAGCTGAATAATAAAACCAGTAAAAGGATTTGAAAACAATTTTCTAAACATAGTTTGAACCAAAACTAAATAATAATGCAACGATCAAAAATTCAGTCCAAAAAATAACTAGTTAAATCTGAAAAACAGTATGTTAAAAATTTATAACAAGTGGGTCAAACAAGAATTTTCAAATTAGATAAGCACTAGTCAACTTCATAAGCCAATCTACAAAAAAATACAGCAAACATACAAACTAATCTATGTTGTAGTAAGCCAAAGGCAATTTTTACAAATGAAAACAAAAACTAAGATTTTAATTTGTATCCGAAATTATGATTTGATGAAGTATGCAAAGAAATGTACCAAGAATGATTCAAACTAGAAAATAGCAATCTAAAATTAAAGATGCAAAAGAATGAAAAATCAATTTAAAAAATTTGCAAAGTGTTTTGTAAAATTGATAAATTGTTCTTTTAAATTTCTATGAAAACATATTCAATAGAACTGAGTTTTTAACCAAGAAATATGTATAACAATTTTGCACAAGATTTCCAGAAAAATTCACAAGTTAAAACCTTATTTCAACTAATTAATTTCACTGCCAGAATAAGATTTTTAATACTGTCCAAAAAACAATCAATTGTTTTTCAATTTTAACAAGTTGTTTATACTAGTAAAATATGTATACAACAGATATGACATGCGAATTGAAATAGACCAGGGAAAACAAGATCACACAATGATTTTTATTCTGGTTCACTCTGTCTCAAGAGCTACGTCCAGTCCTTTGCACAACAATGCAAAGACTTCCACTAAAATCACCAAGTTTACATACAAATATACATCCAAGATTCAATCTTGAACCCTACAAGATTGCCTCTACCCTTATGCAGAACCCTATCACAAAAGATACACCACCCTAGTGCCAAATAGAGAACCCTACTGCAATGTATTATGTAAACTTTACAGGAAAAACGAAATTACACATAATTTCAACACAAACTATGCTCAAATACCCTATTCCAGCACAATTTTACCAAAGGATGTATGATAAATGAATTACAATGTTCAAGCAGCAACACAACAGCCTAAAACCAATCTTAATGCAAAAAGAATCACTTATCTCAATAAATACTAGCTACTGGAAGAGTCTTGTAATCAATTGCAAGTGCAAGTCAACTCAAGAAATGAGAATGAAGGTTGTTCTTGGTTCAATCCTGAACAATCCTCTCAAATCTTGAATGTATTGATATGATTTTCAAACTCTTAGAATGATTTTCATGCTTTGAAACTCGGTGCCCGCAGGTTTATCAATAAAACCTGTACTGTTAAGTGAAAACAACAGGTTGTTTTTCCTTAAGTGCAACAACAGCTCTGTTAAGTAAAAACAATAGGTTTTTTTCCTTGAGCGTAAAAACAAGAAATTGTTTTTCAGAAACAGCTGATTGTTTTTGTTCTACAACACTTTTACTCTTAAAAACATTTTCAAAAGTGTTTTTTCACTTGAGTAAAATGAAGAATCTTGCATGCAAAAGATAGAAAGACACACACAAATACAAATATGAGCTAAAAACACTCTATACTACCCCAAACCAAGGATCCAAAGTTCTTCTCCATCAATTCTTCCAAAGCTACATGAATTTCTTCATCAAATCTCCAAATCAAAAACTTCTTCACTAGCTCCAACAATTTTGGCTAAGAATTATTAGGCCTTGATGTCTTCAAAACTATACTTTCTTATTTGCTTTCCAATGCTTACACTCTCTTGTCTTATTAGGCTTATTAGGCCTAACTGCAAACTTATTATTTGTATATATTTTTCATTTGAAAGTGAATTTCAAATTTTTTAAATTTTACAATCAAAATAAAGTATAGTCTATAAACATTTATTTGTTTAAGAATATTTAAGACCTTTCCTATCATGCACTTATTATTCTCCCTTCTTGAAGAGAATTTGTTCACAAATTTGGAAAGACTTATAAAGGAAAAAATTTTGTTGGTATGTCTAAATAGAAAAAATGAAATGTTTCTTTTCTTTTTAATATGTTAAAGAAAATTGTTATAAAAAATATTCTATTGTCTGTGTGTTGTTTTTGTATTTCTCCTTCCATTTTTCTCAAAATAGAATGAAATTCTTCATCTAGAAGGAATCTTTAAAAACTTTCATTTCACAAATTTTATTTTCAAAGATTTTGATTTTAAAGTTTTTATACTCAAATTTTATTATGTTATGCCAATCAATTAGTACATAGTCCTTATTTTAAAAAACATAATGATATGAACCTTGGAAGGATGGTATAATCTTGATTAACTTAAGAAGGTGTAGAGAATTCAAAATCCATGGAAAAGCAAAGAAAAATGACGAAAGCATGTGATTTCATGACTAACTTAATTTGACACTTGAAAAATACAAAGGTAAAACAAGAACAAGTTAGCAATTGAAATGGAAAATGGATTAAGGACTAGAAATAGCAGGGAAATTGTAATCTCTATAATGAATCCCAAAGGACTCTTAAAAGTAGAGAACTTTTAAAAGTTTCAAAGTGAAATCTCAAGGAAAATTTCATTCAGTCTTCAAAAGTGATTTTACAAGAGGGGTTGACTCTTTTTTATAAGGAGCATGCCATGATTTTTAAGAGGAAAAAAAAAACTCTCAAGTGTTTAGAAACATTAAGAAACCCAAATATAAACATAAGACTAATTAGGCTAAAATTAACTCAATTAATCCTAACACATGAGTTGTTCTTTAAAATTAGTCAAAGGCACATGATAGCTTCTAAAATAGTAAAAGTTCATCATTACATCTCCAAGAAGCACATGTGGTGGTACGTATATTAGTCGAAAGTCATGTAAAGTAGTTACAACCATTATTACACTCATTGAAGTGACATATGTTAATTAGTAACTCTTCATGTGACTTTCCAACAAACCAAATTTTGCCTAATCATAACTCTTGGTGACTCTTCGATAGTAAAATATTCCAAGAAATATTCTATGATCTAAAAGCTTACAAGAATTAAAAACTTCTTTGTGTCTTCTTTTTTCTTTCAATCTGCCTCTTGTGAATTTTCCTTTAAATCTTCTTCTTTGTCATGCTTCTTGTATATGTTCCTTTATACTCATCTTCTTTATCTTCAACAAGTTCTTCCTCATCTTTATTTACATCACTTTACAAAAATCCAAGATTAATATTTTTATTTTATTTTATTTTTCATCATCTCTTGTAGCTCCTTATATCTTTGCAATAGTTAAAAGTTGGAAAGATTTAGTATTTTGTGAGGTATTTTGAGCTCCTTGTTAACGTCCTATACAACTTAATATTTGTGACCATAAATAGTATAATCCTAGTAGACTCTTTAAAAGAGTTTTAATGATAATAAAATAAAGACTAAATTATATTCATATACATGTTTTTATTATCTGAACATGTTAATGTGTGTTTTGTGCTAGCTGAAGGACTCTAAGACCATCCAATGATACAATAAGATACAATGTCAGACGTTGTAACATTATATTTTACTTCTATATGTTCTTGAATTAAGTTTGAGTTTAGTTTTACGTAAACAAGCAATAACAACATATGTTTTTCTAATATATATTCTATGAAAGTTGTTTTAAATATAATAATTCATATCTTCAACATTAGAATCTAAGTGTACAAAACTTTTATCACAAATGATCATAAAATAATCTTATATGCTTTTAGTGCCTATCTTATATTATTAATGGTATCTTTATTTGAATTATTTCTTTATCAAGAAAACTCAAAAGTGTAAGACTTATACAAGATTAAGACCTTTTACATCAAACTTTTAGTTTATCATGCATAAAGGGATGCATAGAAGATTCCAAGCAAATGGTAAAGATCAAACAAAGATCATATATTAGTAAAAGAGATCCAACAATGACCATCTCAAGAAGCCTATATAAAGGAATCAAATATGATGAAGAAGAACACACAAGAACCAAATGCAATTCTTTCAATCATCTAATACTAATTAGATATTAAGAGTTCTTTGTGGGCGTGTGAAAACCTTGTAATTATTCATCATGTGAAGTTTCCTAGTGAGCTTAAAATATCCTCTCTATAAGAGTTTTTTCTTAAGTTGTTTTGTGAGGTCTTAGTTTCAGGGGGATATTAAGACAATAGAACCATGAGTGGTTTGTATACTTGTCATAAACAAGAGTGGTTTGTATAGTCTTTGCAACTAGGAATGGTTAGTGTACTTATTGTATCAATTTATTTAATTAGTGAAACCTCTTAAGCAATTGGCTTCAAGGAGAACTGGAATTATCCTATGAGTTTGGGTGAACTAGTATAAATTTTTATCCTGTGAATTATCCCTAGGAGGTTTTGTGCTTGCTCCTAATATTTTTTATCAGGAGGATAATTTAGAAGGAATGTCAACTCTTGTTGATGATTTTTAACAAGCCTATCCGGTTCAGAATGTTGAGTACATAGTTTACCGCTTTCAAATTTGTTTTCTAAATAGCTTATTTTAGAGGACAAGTTGTCTCAGAAAATTCATGCATATATGAATATTGTGATCTCTAATCTATCTTTGGTTGCTCCCTCTTTAACCTTGCCTGCTAATGATAATTCTAAAGTTATTGCCTCTTAAGATAATTCCTTACAAATCAAGAGTGAAGATGATATACAAAACGTTGATAGCAAGTTTCAAAAGGAACAGAGTTTAGTCTTTAAGCAGTGGGCCAAAATGGTCTTGGAGGAGAACACTTCTCATTTTGAGTTTGATATCCATGATGATCTAGTCCAAATAACTTGAAAGCCTAGTAAGCCACCTAAATATGCTTCTGAAGCTACTGGAAAAGTCCCCAAAGCAGAAAACTCCAAGAGGAAGAGATGAGGGTCAAGACTCTTCTTTGGAATATTGAAGGTTTGGCTAATCCAAACACTCAAAGTATATTGAGAAATATTCTTAGGGTTAATAAACATAAGCTTGTTTTCATTACAGAGCTTATGATTGTTTACTCAAACGTTCATGTTAGGTTCTTTCATAGTTTTAAATTTGCTTACAACGTCTGATACAGTTTGTAATGTTGCCAAGCTTTGATGTTTAGGTGATGTTGATATCTATTTCTTGGTTATGCATTCTTTATGCAATTTGTTTCAATTTGTATGCTTTGGCAGGGTGTTCCTCTTTATTTTGTAGGGGTTTATGCTTCATCTTTTTATGATAGAAGGCTTTTCCTTTGGAATGATTTGACTAATTTACAAGGTTCTAAGTGCATTTTAGGGGACTTTAATGTTGTGCTTTTTGTTAAAGAGTCCAAAGAAGACAATCCTCATAATCTGGTCTCTACTAATGAGTTTGGTAGTTGGGTTAACTCTAATAACCTCTTGACTCTTCCTCATTCTGGTTCTTTTTATACTTTCACTAATGATAGACTGGGTGCGCATAGAGTAGATAGAAAACTAGACAAAATATTTTTCAATTTTGATTGTCTTGATCTTTGTAAAGCTTGTAATTATTCTATTTTTCCTCAGAGCAATCTGATCATCATCCTCTTTTACTTATTTGTTATTGTTAGACCCCTTTTTTTTAGATTTTTTAGATGTGGCTACAACATGATGATCTGCTACCTCATCATGGTCTAGTCAAGTGGTTAGATGTCTCATTCTAGTGTTTCAAAAGAAACTGCAACATCTTAAGTTGGCGTTTAAAGATTGGAATAAGAATATATTTGGCAATATTCATAAAGTAGTGGAAGATCATAAAAAATGGTTGGTTGTCATTCAACTTGATACTATTCGTTCTTCTCCTTCTTATGATATTTTCAATTTTTTAACATAAGAGAAGTCTATTTCTGAAGCTTTAAATAAATGTCTTGATTGTCAGTCTATATTTTAGAAGGAAAATGAACACATGAATTGGTTTTCAAATAGTGATAAAAAATACCATCTTCTTTCATGTTATGGTGAGAAAAAGGAGTAATGCTAATAGTTTGATTTCTGATTCTATTCTTAGTTTCTATAAAGATCTTTATGCTAAAAATTAATCTATTATGTCTCAAGATCAAATTTTTGATGTGATTTCTAATTATATTTCTCATATTGTTAACTAGTCTGATAATGATCTGTTGACTAAAATCTCTTATTATATGAAGATTAAGTTTGCAGTCTTTACTCTTAATATGAATAGTGCTCCTGGTTCAAATGGTTTTAGAAGATATTTTTATCATACTTGTTAAGATATTATATACTGAAGTCATGAGTGCCATTTTTGCTATTTAATATGCTCAATTGAAGGGTTTTAAAAATGTTTTGGTTGAAGTGTGACTCTTTTTTACTTTGTTAAACTTTTAGTTCGGCTCATATCATTGCTTGGACTATTAAAGGTATATGTCATAAGTGTCTGTAGATTTATGAATTTTAAAGTGACTTATGTCTTTAGGAATGGTAATAGTTGTGCTGATGGAATGACTAACTTAGGTGTAGAAAATATGTTTGAGTTTGTGTAGTATTCTACTTTACCTAGTTGTATTAAGTTGAATTTTTTTCTCAATATGTTTCAATTCTATTTGTTTCGTTTAGATAAAATTTGTTTTTCATTTTTTCATGTGCTTGGTGTGCCCCATGCCTTTTTTTATTTTTTTAATAATATTTTTCATATGATAGTAGATGATGGATAAATTTTGAGTTATCAACCTAAATGATATTTAAAATCCATAACAATATCTAAGATGATGTTTTATTAAAAAAAAAAAACTCACAAAGCTATAGTTGACCATCAAACACATTATTAAACACTCTTAATAAGAAAATCTTATCAACCAAGTACTTTTAATTACAACCTTAAACAAATAAAAACTTTGTATCAAACACCAAAAACGTATTCTATTCATCACAACATGACACTCACTTTAAAGACAATCTGATCCACTTCACCACATACCCACAAATCAATCACAAGATGAATTAACTATTAATCACATCTAAACTATCACCTTAAAAGATGATGATTCACATTTCACAAAAATATACAATGAAAACGATATCATTGTCACCTAAACATAATATTTAAACTTTATAAACTCTATAATATTTAAATAATTTTCAAATCAAATCATTTCATTAATATCTACCTGAACAAACATTGGCATATCATTGCTACATTGCCTTCTTCAGTTAAGCAATTTAACAACATACACGAAAATGACTATACTCATATGTTTTTTTTTTTTTTAAATACCCAAAATTAAGATTATTAAAAATAGTGGAATAAAAATAAAAATAAAAAACTTAAATAATAATAAAATAATATAATCTTTTAAATAATCTTTTTTCTAGTCGGTAAAGAAATACCTTTTGAAAACAAGTGAAAATGGTATTCACTTGAATGCACAAATTAAGGAATAAAAGTTACCTTCTTTTTTCAGTTGCATATTCTGAGAACTTTCCTTTCTCTCCTTTGTTTTGCACACTATTCTGGTGACTAACCAATATTTTTCCTAATTTTCTCAAATTATAATCCTTACATTTTGTTCTCTACTTGATCCTCTTAATCATTTTCTCTCTTTCAATATTTTTTTTTCTCTTTCTTTAAATTAAATTCAATAGTTTTTTTTAATTTATTGAAAATTAAAAATAATCTTAAAAAAATGTTTTTGTAAATTAACTACAGTATAACCGATTAATTTAACTTTACATTTTAAGTAAGCTAAACAATTATTTATCTTATATAATGCATAAGCTAATATAGGAAGAAAGAATAAAACCACTTTATTCCTCACTTTGGCTTTACGTTTTAGCTTACTTTCGTCCATTCTGATTCCGCTGCTATCTAATTCTACTACTATGAAACAAAATTTTCATTTTATTTATTACCAATTTGAATCATATTCACGATTTAACTTTAGTTTCATGTTTTAGCTATGAAAAACTAAAACTAACAATACCAGTATAATTGGGAAATTTTACATTTTTTGGGTATATTTTAAAAAGCCATTAAAATGAATAAATTTTTTATTTTTTTAATTATTTTTTTTTAAATAAAGATAAGTTGTGGAGCATATGTCTTTAGAAATTAGTGTTTTTTTGTGAAACTCATGGTATAATTCATGAAGTAAAACCTCCTTATAATCCTTAATCTAATAGTGTAGTTGAAAGAAAAAATAAAATTGTGCACAATATGGTGTTATGCTTATAAGTTCTGGTTTGCCTGATGTATGTGGGGTGAAGCTTTATAAGTTATAGAGAAAAAGAGAATCACATTTAAAATATTTTTAAAATGTGGGGGTGTCTTACAAAGGTTGAGATACCTCTTAATTAACGTGTTTTTATTGGTTACTTTATGCATAACACTGCTTATAAATTCTTGGTTATTAATTCTGGAGTGATTGAAATTTCTAATACTATTATGAAATCTATAGATGTCGTTTTCTTTGAAATAAATTAACTTAAAGTGTTTGTGATACATCTATTTATGGGTTGTCCCTAGTGATAATGCTATTTGTAACGAATTTAGTTTTATTTTGCCTTTTGATGATAATACTAATAAAAATGTTCAAGATGAACTTAGGAGAAGTAAACGAGAAAGAAAGACTAAAGATTTTTTGTTCTTAACTTTAATTCTTTTTAGGTTTAGGGTGATTCTAAAACTTATAGTGAAACAATGAGTGAGTGCTCATTTTTGGAAAGAAGCTATTAACAATGAAATAAATTCTCTTAAAGAAAATAAAACTTGATTTGAACTAATCTCACTAAAATGTAAATGGATTTTTAGGACAAAATTAAAAATGGATGGATCTATAAATAAATTTAAGGTTCAACCTTGTTGTTATTGGTTGCAATAATTAGAAGATGTAGATTTCTTTGATACATATTCACGTGTTTAAAAAATGACTATAATTGGAGTTTTAATTACTCTTACTAGTATTTTTAATTTATAAATTCATCAAATAGATATTAAAACCACTTTTCTAAATGGTGATCTAGAGGAGAAAATATATACGAATCAACCTAAGAACTTTCTAAAGCTAAGAAAATAAAATAAAGTATGTAAACTTGTTCCATATGGTTTAAAACAAGCATCAAATTAATGACATGAAAAATTTGATGAAGTTATTCATATGGTTTTCATATTAATAATGGTGACAAGTGTGTGTAAAACAATACGATAATGGTGATTATGGTATTTTATGGTTATAGGTAGATGGATGACATATTAGTATTTGGTAGCAATTTAGATATCATAAAAAATGTGAAACATTTATTGTCCAGTAATTGACATGAGGAACCTTGGTGTCATATATGTTATTTTGGGTATTTAGCTTATAAAGAAAGATACATTATTTTAATTCAATTTCACTATGTTGTAAAACTTTTGAAGAAATTCAATTAATTTTAATGTCTTATGACTTATTTATAAATTAAATAAAAATTTAGGTGAAGGTATTTATTTTTATAAATATTTTCAAGTTATTGGTTCCTTTTACATTTAACAATTTTCTTTTTAGACATGATATTGCATATGTAGTTGGTAGATTAGAAACGTATACACATAATTTGGATAATTCGATAATTCTCATAGAAATGCTTTAGAAAAGGTGTTTAAATACTTGAAAGAAATCATTAATAATGACATTCATTATACAAAATTTCATACTATTGAAGGATATAGTAATGCAAATGAAATTTCCACTATTGTTTATCTCTTCACATTAGGTGGAGGCACAATATCATCATGGAAATATGCTAAAGAAAATATTATTTTACATTTAGATACTACTAATGTTGAAAGCCGAAATTCTTAAAAAAAATCATATTATTAAATAATCATATACCTTTTATTTCAATGCATTGGATGGTTGAGTTGCTATATCTAAAATTTCTAGAAAAAATTTTAATGAGAAAAGAAGGCACTTAGTGTGAAATATAAATTCATTAGAAATTTGATTACTCATAGTAATATTTCTCTTAACTTTGCCACCTTAGAAAGAAACATTGTGAATTCACTTATTAAAGAGTTGATGTGTTAACGATTATCTGACTTGTTGAAAGGAATGAGACTAAAACTCATAAATTAGTTGCAATAATTGCAATGATCCTTTGGAATGAAGTTTATTGGGTAATAACAAAGTTGTTTTTTTACTAAAGTACATTAACTGATTTAAGAAATGTCCTATCTTGTTCCTATTGCGAGGTTTAATATAATTGTGGTGATAATAATAAGGTTGAGATATATGTATTTGTTAGGTATTCAAATATGAGTTTAAGTCCTACATTGAGTAAAAATGATAAAGTTGATAAATATATAAGAAAGAAGACCGACAAACCTAATGTCTAAGGATTTTGGATTGAAGATGACGTCATTTCCTTGTGGGTCTTACTCTTATCTCATTTGCCCAATCTCTCCAGTGTTTTCGCTCAAGGGGGTGTACCAACATAAACCTACTGCCTAAAGGTTTTGGATTAAAGGTGGTGTCATTCCCTTATGTATATTTAGCCCATTTCTCTCTTTCTTGTGAAATCTCCCCAGTTATGCCCCATTGGATTCTCCCAACAACAACAAGTGGTATCAGATTGTCTGAAGGTGACCTTTCCCCCCTTGATCTTACCAGCAAGTGGTGGTATCAGAGTCCTGGAAGGTTGTTGGCAAACGTATTCCATTTAAGTATCTAAACAGCGGCTCGAAATTCTACATTGACTAAAAATAAGAAAGTTGAGCAATAAGAAGACCCACAAACTTAATGTTTTAAAATTTTAGATTAAAAGTAATGTCATTTCTTTTTGTATTTTCTTTTGTATTTTGCTTAATTTTTAAAATACCTCTTAATAAATTCAATGATAATTATTATAACGGTGTGAGTAAAAAAAAAAAAAAAAAAAAAAATAAGTTATTTTTAAATATAATAAAAAAAAATAA
>Ga0099825_1004850_pt1 | contig 17527 bp, 10 predicted proteins | sample SiratroredBW_FD_76838 | JGI IMG/M metagenome (GOLD analysis project Ga0099825, IMG submission 76838) | Root nodule microbial communities of legume samples collected from California, USA - Siratro red BW | ecosystem: Host-associated > Plants > Roots > Nodule | place: USA: California | collected...
AAAAAAAAAAAAATATATATATATATATATATATATATATATATATATATATATATATATAAAACTAAGATAAGAATTAACGCGACAATGAAAAAGAAAAAGGGAACGGACTAAAGTAGAATACGAACATGAGACCTTACAAAACTTTGAATATAATTTTGTCCAATAAAAGTCTTAAATACATTTTCGTGTTTTTTTAAATTATCTCTTCTGTAGCATCTTCTTTTTATTATAAACTTCTCCAAGTTGCTTAAAAGAAAGCAGAAAATTAAGTTTGAATATAATTTTTAAATTAAGTTTATCCAAAAATGTTAAAAATCAGAAGAAAATTATTTTATTAAAAAACACTCCTTAAAGATATTAAGCAAACAAACCCTATATCATTGCATAACTTTATTACATTGACCAATGCTTTATTTTTTTTAACAACTTCAAAGTTTTTTTCTAGTGTTGATTCATTGCTCTCTCGCCCAATATCTTCTTATATGTTAATTTTTTTTTTATATTGGTTGGTTTAAAGTAATTATGTGTATGCACACTATAGGAAAAAATATTGCACATAAGTTTACAGCAAGGACAAATATATGATTATGATTTTTTAAAAAGTAAAACGAAAAATCTAGTTATAATGTGTAACAGTTTTTTTTTTTTTTATATATATAATTTGTGGTTTGGATATTTGTGTTTTTTTACCTACTTTTACTATAATATATACCAACTTGCATGCTTTATAAAAAAGGGATCGAAGGTAAGTCATGTTCTTTTTATATCACTTGTCCAATTTGACTGAAAAAAGATATTAACACTTATAATAGTATACCTTCTTTTAAAATGCTTATTATTAATATGATAAATTTCATTTTGAGTTACATTCCATTTTAAAAAACAAACTTTTTTTCTCTATTTATCTCCCCTTTAGAGACTTGTCCATTGTCATTGGTTTTTATATAATTTTTTTTTCTACTTTTTGTTAAAATAAAACAATACACACTTAAAAATGAGTCCCGATCTGAACATTTTCCAGAGGAACCGAGTTTCGTTGCGATTAATGTGGTGTCTAAAATTTCTCTCATAAAACAAAAATACACAATTGCACTAAAAGCCAAAAAAAAAAATTGTAATTATAATTGTCAAAATTAAAAATAAAAGAAAAGCAAAAGAACAATAATAGTAATAAAGTTGGCAAAGATTAGTTGACATAACGAACGCTTCAACAGCAAAATTTCTCGGAATAGAAAAATTCTTGTCTCTTTCTCTCTCTTTGATCTCATTCCGCAACAACAACAACATCTCGCATGCCCTCATGCATGATTTCTATCTCCTCCAAAAGGGTTAGGGTTTCTCATTTCTTTTCTTCTTCATCATCCCAAATTCCCCTCTCTACATTTTTCTTGCACTTGCGAATTTTGTTTTTGTGTGTGTGTTTTACAATTATCCTCTGATGGAAGTTTCTAGATTTTGATTTTTGCTCAAACAGATGCATGATTGAAGCAGAAAGTTGCAATAACCGGTGGAGGAGAAGAAATTGGAAGGTTGTATGTCTGGTGTGTGGGTGAGTTATTGATCAAGGTGAACAGGTGAATGATATGAGGGTTTCGTTTTTTAGGTGAATAGAGGGTAATTCAAGAAGATGAGCGCCACTAGGTTCATCAAGTGTGTCACCGTTGGAGATGGAGCTGTGGGCAAAACCTGTTTGTTAATCTCCTACACCAGCAATACCTTCCCTACTGTCAGTTTTTTTCTTATTTTTATTTCTTAATTTTCAGTTTCTATGATCAAAGTTTAGTTTCTCTTCATTGTTTATGGTTTTGAGAGAGAAAGATGATTATTGTTTTTGGTTGGAAACAGGATTATGTGCCAACAGTTTTTGACAATTTCAGCGCAAATGTGGTTGTGAATGGAGCCACTGTTAATCTGGGATTGTGGGACACTGCTGGTATTGTTGCTGTTTTTTGTTCCTAACGTTTAATTTATTTATTTTTTAGATTTTTACTGTTTTATTTTGTGAAATAGGACAAGAGGATTACAACAGATTACGACCATTGAGTTATCGAGGTGCAGATGTTTTCATATTGGCTTTCTCTCTCATAAGCAAGGCCAGTTATGAAAATGTTTCCAAGAAGGTAACATGTTATAACTTTTTGATAGGAAAGTGGTGTTTCCATGATAACTGTCAAAAACTATATTTTATTTCTATTAATTAAAAAGCTAATAATTTGCGTATTGTTTTCAATTCCAGTGGATTCCAGAGTTAAAACATTATGCACCTGGTGTTCCCATTATTCTGGTTGGCACAAAGCTCGGTAACTTCATTTCTACCTAATTTGTTTGATATTGTAATACTGTGTATGTTAATTGTTTACTTCTAGCGTATTAATCTACAATAATATAAACTAATATTTATATTATGGAATGCATTTGTATAATGTGTGATTGCTTGTGTTTTTTAGTGTTCATCGTTGATGAAGTTTATAGATGGTTAAGTAATCAAATATACGAGTATATATGAATTTTCTTTTGTTTTTTTTTTTTTTTTTTTTTTTGGATTTTTAATTTTTTTTTTTTTTTTTTTAAAATATTATTTTTTTATTATTTAAATATTTGGTTTTTTTTTTTTTTTTTTTTTTTTTTTTTTTTTTTTTAGTTGCTTGGATCTAGAATGTATTTTGTCAGATGTAAAAGATATTATTTGAAATTTTGGTTTTAAGCTACCATTTTTTCCAATAGAGATGTGATAATATCTAACATTGAATGGAAAAATTAGTTTTGAATCTTACTCATAAACTTTCAACAACTTGTGTTAGAAATTGTAATTCAACATAGTTAAGGTTTTACTGATGCAACATATGTGTAGACGGATTCATCTCATTTTCATACAAGTTACACTTCTAAATAATCTATGAATGGCTTTCATATTGTTGTTCTATTAAGGGAGAATGCGTTAAAAATCTTCTTGATCTCTAAAAAAATTTATGGTTGTTTTGTGAATTAAGATTGTTTTCTATTTTGAAATTTGAAATGGGACAGATCTTCGAGATGATAAGCAGTTCTTCGTAGACCATCCAGGTGCTGTACCCATCACCACTGCTCAGGTACATAATATTTTTTTGTCCTTAAATTGTTCTACAATTATTATAGTGCAGGTTTGTAATCAATTTCATCTTTCAATCTAAAATTTTCTTATGTTCTTGAAGGGGGAAGAACTTAGGAAGCTGATTAATTCACCTGCTTACATTGAATGCAGTTCAAAATCACAAGAGGTTGTATAGTAGAATTATTTTCCCTTTCTTGTTGCACACAATGGTTAAATAAATTGATAAAGTTTAACATCTTTTGGGCTTTATCGCAGAACGTGAAAGCAGTGTTTGATGCAGCCATAAGAGTTGTCCTTCAGCCACCAAAACAAAAGAAAAAGAAGAGTAAAGCACAAAAAGCCTGTTCAATATTGTGATTCACTATGTCTAAACATTTGATGCCCACTTTTTGTTCTGCCTAATATTGCCCTCCTCTTCTTCCATTTCTTCATTCCTTTGCCATTGAAGAAGTTGGAGTGTTCATTTGACTACTCTTCCTTGGAATTATTGTGAATTCTAATTGTCAAATTTGCTTTTCATGGTACTCACATTATTCTTAACTTATGTTTTATGTATTAATATACTGGAGTATCCCAGTTAGGAATCACGACGTTATTTGCATGAATATATTTTAATTATTTTATATTTTGATATAATGCTTTCTATATTCATCGATTCTCTATTATTTTAGTTGTTGCTTAGTTCTATAAATAGTGAGACTTTTATCTTCCTTTCTTTGAATCAACTTTTTGAAATGCAAGTAACCATTTGTTTCAATGATTCTGTCACCTATTTTCTTCTTTAAGATAAGTACCTTGTAATATAATCATTAGTCTATCCCAAACAAATTTAGAAATCTAAATTAGTTGCAACACACAACACTTTTTTTTTTGTCAGCAAAATTAGTTGCAAACTTTGTTCCATCTTCCATAACCCGTTCTTAACGCACACTTTTGTATATTGCTTTATGGTTTTCGTTGCAATGTCAAGACCAATAACGAAAAAACATATCCGATGAATAGGTCCATTCAATATAGTACCTATTGGAGGAAATAAAAAGAGAAAATTATGGTTAGACCATCGAGATAATTTTAAATTGTAGATAATACTCCTGTTTATATATATATATATATATATATATATATATTTGCAACAACTACTATTAGTATATATACACTTTGTAATATTTTTCAAACAAATATTACTAAAAAATATTATTGTTATTCGATTTAATTTCTCTTTACCTTATAAATTCAAACATAGTCCTATAATATTTTGATATTCCTTTACATTGTGACATTTTTAAAGTACACAATATAACTCTATTATCAGACTTTAGTTTAAGTCTCTTTATGTATGTTAGTTATGGTAGTCTTATTTAACAATGTTTTCCGATCCATCTTAGCCTTTTATTACCCAATCTAAATTAGTCAATATAAATGATGAATAATATACACAGTTATGAATAAATTATCTTTAATTGCATTTAGTGGAAAAATTACCATTTACTGACATTTACTGGTGATTTAAGATGATATCTCAGTGTTAGTTAAAGCATATTATACTTTGATTGAAACCGAATTGATGAGAGAGTAAAAAAAAATAATATATAAAAATATAAATACTTTTAAATTCTTACATTTTTTAAATTATTTAATTTTAACTAATTAAGTTACTCTTAAGAAATTATAAAACTTTAATTTATTTTTAAAATTATTTAGAAAGAACATATTTTATCATAAAATTTCAATTATTTATAAAAAAAAGTATCTCTTAAAATTTCTCATCCAAACATATTGTAACATATTTTTTGCATATAGAAAATTTACTTATTACTAATATAAATTTTATATATAGAAAATTTACATGTCACTGATATAATTTAACTCAGGTTATTCTTTAGATTTACTTTCTACGAAAATTGAAGAAAAAAAAAAGTTAACATTCAATTAAGTTTACTAAAAAAACTATAAAATACAAATATCTTACAAAGATTAAAATGAAATAAGGATATAATTATAATAACTTGAAATATATTTAAAAGTTCTATAAATTTTTAAGAAATAAGTAACTATTTCGTAAAAAATAAAATACATTAAAAAAATATGTTGCCATATTTTTACTAAAAAAAATATAAAATACAAATGATAAAAATTAAATAAATATATATTTACATTAAATACAAATATATTTAAACGTCATAGGAGATTTATAATATTTTATTTTAAATGATACTTTTTTTGGCTAATTATGAAAAAATAATTTTGATCCTACATAGACTATGTAAATCCCTCTAAAGAAGAGTAAATTTCATCCCATCCAACAAATATTAATTTAGAAGTCATTGAGAATTTTAATAAGTAATTCAATGAAGGAAAGTAATTATTGAGAATTTTAATAAGTAATTGAATCCATTTAATTGCAATTTACTCACAAATTTATACTTTTTATGTGTATTTTTTATATTTTTTATTTAAAATTAGATTCATTTATGTTAGTTTAATACTAAGATGTTACTACTCAGATCTAAAATAGGAGGTAAAATGGATTGTTATCCAAAGTAATATTTTATGATAGATGAAGATGTACGATATTGACATGATAGTGACTTCTTTCTATTTTTTACAAATATTATGTTGAGAAATTAGATGATATTTTTTAAGTTTTAACTATACACTTAGTCAAATAAATAATTAAAAATATCATTTGGTAATAGAGATTTTTATATTAATTTTTGTGTGGAGAATCATAGATATTCAGTAAGATGGAGAAGAAATCACTTTATTAGGCTAGTAGATAGAATTTATATCAAAGTAGTTAGACTATAAGATAGTATTAAAGATGTTACTACCTAAGTTTCAATTTAAAAATTAGTTTTGGAGAAATTGGTTATTGTATATATTTTCCTTAACATGATGGCTTACCTCTGATAGTGCTGTTCAATAAATGTTTTTAATATATATATATATATATAGTTATGTAACAACTATATATATTTAACATGCTGATAAGATAAGAGTATACATTGTAATATTATTTTGGGTTGTTACATGATAAATATTTAAAATATAAGTAATTGTTATCTTTAAATAAGTGTTTTTTTAAAGTTATGATATACCACTCTTTTTATGAAACATTTTAACAATATTTACACTATTTTATTTATTTATTTTTTCACTTATAATAAAATGAGTGTTTCTGGGTGTTATTTTATTTTTATTTTTGTTCCTTTAATTTTCAAAATTTAATAATAGAATAAGATTATTCAAACAAATGGGGGAGAGTAATGAAATTGAAGGAGAGATGGATCAAAATCAAAATAGAAGAGGAGGAGAAAAATATTTCCTTACTTTTTATTTTATAAAACTTATTTTTAAAAAAATTATTAAAACAAACACAGTTATAATGATTTTGAAAATATTTATTAAAAATCAAAAGATTTATGATAATCATCCTAAATCTTAACCCTTTAAAATTAAGCTTTCTTACAAGAACACGAAAAATGATCTAGTGTTAAATTGTTGTTTCTCTTTCATGTATAACATTTAGGTTATTATAAAAAAAAGATAATTTATTTTTGTATAATATTACTTTTATAATTGTTTGTATAAGAATGATAAAATGCATCTTTGTTAATGTTTTTAATCTATTAGTTTATTCTGACTTGTCTTATCTGATCGGTCAAATTGACATATGAGAAGGGAGACGAGATAAATTTGTTAGGTTTTATAAAATAAAAGATAATTTAAATCATTAACTTGTTAGGTTTCATTATTTGATAAAGGTAAATATGTAATAATATTATAATATAAATAGTTATTAAATTTTAATTATTAATTATAATAAAATAATTTAATATTTAAAGATAATAATTAATTTGAATCATTAGCTTTAGAGATATTAATTAATTAATTAAAATTTAAAAAAATATTTATATGATTAAATTTATTTTTAATATATATATATATATATATATATATTTAGAAAATACAAAAATTAAAAGGTCAACAATTAAAAGAAATTGGTAGAATGTGTCAAAATTTGTAACTTGTTTTACTATAGTAAACTAGTCTATCTCATCATGCTTTTTACTGTTCAATAACGAATTGAGCTGGCATTTTTGTCATCCCCAATTTTTTAACAGCATATTATCCTTCATTATTCATGATTTTTTTTTCTTTCCTTCAAGTGCATAAGCATCTAGTTACATTAAAATGACAAATCTAAAGTATGTTTGGTTAAAAAAATAAAAGTATAAAGTTATATAAAAATATCTATTATACAAAATACATAAAATTATTTATTATTCTTTTTAATAAATAAAAATAATAAAAATAGCTAATGTTGAATATAGCTAGAATGCACTTGCAATTTAAGTTTTTTTATGCTACATTTTTTTACAACAATTTTTATAGTATTACTTAACTGTAAATTGTTATTTTAGTAAACTTATTAACTTTTATAATCATTAATTTAAAAGTTACATTGAAATAAATTTTAATTTAATTTCCTCTGTTTTTTTATCTTGTAATTAATTAATAGCATATAAATTTTGCACTAACTTTTTGGTGTTAAGATTTTACTTTTTGTGTTATATTAATGACATATGGAATTTAAACTACTTAATCTTTTACACTATTTGCAATAGTTAATATTACCCAATTACCAACTAGTGTTGAAAAAAAGGCAGAATCTCTTATGTTTAGAATTTTATTTTTAGTTATATGTATAAAAAAGTTATCAATAAAGATAAAATGTATTTTAATTATTACTTTCTTAAAAGAAAAAAAAAACTAATATTTCAACAAAATATCATATTACGCATATACAAAAGTAATTTAGCACTTTTCATAATTGTCTCAAAATATGTAAAAATCATGAAATCATTTATTTTTAAATTGATAACAAATGTATTTTGACTAGAAAAAAACGAAAATAAAAATATTAAAGACATTTTTTATTTTATTTAAAATATAAAACTTTTTGAAAATTAAATATATTTTTAAAGTACAACTGTGAAATGAGTGAATTTGATTTTGCTTCCAGTAAATTTGTAGTCCCTCTAAACTAGAAATTTATAACTTATGATCCTTATTACTATATCACCTACCTTAATTATTTGTGTAATATGGTGTCTTAACATTCAGTTTCGGTCAATGAATATGAATAAATTACAAAACTGTAAAAAAAATAAAAATAAAAAATAAATAAAGATTTTTTAAATAAATATTAAAAAATTAAAAAATAATATTTAATTAGTTTAAGATTTTTTTTAAAAATTATATATATAAATTTTTTTTTACTTAACCCATTAAATTTTAAAATAAATAAAAAACAAAAACAAAAATAAAAACAAAGTAAATCACTCAAAATAAATCCATTTTACACCCACACTCCTCATACACCAACTTTCCACGCACAGATATAAATTACTCAGTCTAAAAAAAAACGAGAGAGGAAAATAACATCAAACAAACATTTGTAGGAATCAAATCCAAGGTTAAATGTAAGAATTGACATGCATTCTAGAACATGAGAATTACCATACTGTTAGGTTGATGAATTCTCTGTTCATTTTTTTTTATTTGTTTGTTTTCATTGTTTTGATTAAATATTGCTCATAATTTATAATGTGAAAATACAAAAAAGAATAAAAAAAAACTCTATTCTGAAACTGATACTCCACAACTACCTATTCTCACTTAAGGGATTCATGTTTGCAATTGCAATTTATAACTTGCCTCTCTTTATTATTCTCTTATTGTTAAAAAATTTCACCAACCACTTTTAAAATCCTTTCTTGTATAGTCTCTTTCCTCCACAAACCAAATCCAGTGTAAACATTTTTTTTTTTCGAAATAAAACAGTGAAAACAACTCATGGCTGGTTCATCTAAGACCCATTGTTTCACTGGAGAGGATAATGGTTGGATTTCTTCCATGGACCCTTAATATATTCATTTGATATTTATAATGTCAAAAAAATTAATATTTTATTATGCAGTGTCAAGGTAGATGAGGGTCTATGACTTTAGTTTTTTTTTTTCTTGTCTTTAGTCTCACTTAACATTTCATTTCAGTCCCACAAAATAACTATCCTCAGTTCTTCATTTCAGCTCTTCCATCATTCACATAATTGTAATATTCTTCTTTCCTATTTTTTTTTTCATTGCTTTGTTAAAAATCACAGGATTCAGGGTTTAGAATTTATAATTTAGGATTTTACATAATGACAGTATTTCTATTTTTGTTCTTTTAGTAAAAATTCATTTTTTTATGAGATTACTATGAAAAAGGAAACTTCTCTTTTGATATAGATGGCGATATACTTCATGATTTACAACCCCATTATAATCTTAATGCTTACCTTATAATATTAAACTTAACCTAATTTTTTTCGTAATAATTCATTTATCTAAATCAATCATTTATTTTATGAATGATTATCCACTTATAATTATCTAAATTTATCATTTCCACATCAAAATTTATTAAACACCCAATAAACATTCATGCGGGTGTGTTGTTTATTTCAAATAAAAAAAAAATCAAAGGATATGTGTGTTGTTTATTTCAAATAAAAAAAAAATTAAAGGATATAATTCATAAGTATAGTGACGTTTTCACTTCAACATCTTGCATAATTGTTTGAGTTTCTTTTACACTCAAACATCAAAGTATCTATTGAAGAATCAATATATTGTCACTCGAACATCAACAAAATACTTGGGTGATGAAATTTAAAAAAAAAAATTATTATGATATTTCTCATGATTTAATGGTCACTCATTATCAAAGCGACAAAAATTTTATAAGAGAGATATTTAAATACAACCTCTCTCACTTAACATCCATAACTTAAGTAATTAACTTTTCTCTCGAGTGATATAAACAAACTTTATAAACTGAGTCTTCGATCATAATATAACTAACACAAATACTTTTACAATATAAAACAAATTTTTCTCTCATAATATTTAAATCATACTTGTTTTAATTCAATTAGATTCAAAATAACTTCTCAAAACAAAGTATTCAATAATCAAATGCATGCACTACGGAGAAACAAATCTAGATCAAAATAACATTATCATCTCAATTCAAACTAATACAATTTAGCAATACTTAAGAGTTCACAAATCTAATAAAATCACCATTCACACAAAAACTTGTATACAAGTCAATCTCATAACTGAAAAATCATTACTAATATGATTTTTCTTTTCATTTCATCATCAAAATCTAATAATTCAAAATCTCACCTTCAAAACAACACAATTAAATCCATAAATCTAAGCTTTTAAAGTTTCCATTTTCACCATATAAAAATTTTCCAAAACAGTAAATTCAATTAGTTTCATTTACCTTAATTCTTGTATTATTAAACCAATTATTCCAAAATTTTAAAAGATTACAAAACTTGTAATTACAAACTAAACATTTCAATTAACATAAAGTCAACTATTTTGCTCAAATCTCACATATGATAACTAATTTCTCACACATGAAAACTGTAACACATTTTTTTCCAATATAAATACTAATTTCACAAAACTTTTTATAAGTATAAGTATCCTTATAATATTTTTTTATACTAATTCAATAAATCAACTTGTAAATAAAATATATCACTTTAATTACTAACACTATATAATTTTATTTCCATATATATATATATATATATATATATATATTTCTATCTAGAATTATATATTAGTATACGTATGCACTTGCATAGTTTGCTTGCTACTAAGATTATAACTCTGTTATATATTATAAGAAAAAGTTAATCCAGTGACTTAATGTACAACGAGTTAACATAATGTTATAAGGATAATGAGACTTGCTAGAGATATTGTAAGTAAATAATCGGCAAGTATTATAAGTAATGATCAAAGTCATCTAAAAGATTATGGTGTTATTATAAGTATTGACATTGCATTACAGACTAAGAAATGTAGTTTGTATTATAATGAAGAATTATTCTATGTATGAAGAAGTCCTCTATATTCATGTGGTAAAATATACATGTATCTGCTTTTATCATTTTTATGAGAAATATAAGAACGAGAAACATAATAAAGTAAATAAAAAGAAATATCGTAAAAATAATCAGTAGTAAAACAATACATCTATATTTATTACCTTTACAATTTTTATTCATATAGTCTAATTAAATTTTCAATTTTTTAAATAAAGAAAATTAAATTAGTTTTGCGTGCCCATCTAGAGTAAAAAAAATTATGTTCTAGAAAAATTAAATATGTTAGATAAATAAAAAATAATTTGGTTTATATTATATTATACATATAACCTTTAATAACTGTTTAAATAATAAAATTTTTATTCTCCATTTAATCTTAACTTTTTTCGCTTTAAACTTATAAAAATTTATGCGTTGAACAAAATCTTAAATGTTCTTTCCACGTAATCCATAATAATATTATAATGCAAGCACGTGTCACCTAAAAAGTTCTAAAATTATATAAAAATAAATGTTATTTATATTTCTCAAAATAAATATTATAGAAATATTACTTAAAAAAAACAATATTTTTTTACAAGAACTAAGACAAAAATTTAGACATTTTCAAAACCTAAAATAATAATTTCAAATTTTACAAATTTTCTTTTTATAAAACCCAAAATCAAAACTAGTTCATTCTTATAAACTTATAAAGTATTTAATGGTAAATTTAAATTTTAAAATCTTCCCCCATTGGTTTGGTTCCTTCCCTTGAACGCCAAATACTGAGAGAAAGAAACGCGCGTAGTTCCTTGCTTCCACTTTCGTATTTTGCGCTCCAAAATAAAACCCTCCATTAGCATGTTGGGGTTTTCGATTTCGATTCACGGCCACTCCTGGTTTCTGTGCTTTTCATTTAAGGAATCTCACTGAGAACTGAGCCAGCAATTTATCCCTTGTTGCAAAAAATCCGTAAAATAAAAAAGGGAAAATAGGGTTTTCTGATGGCAAAGAGAAACTGCGTCGTTATTCTGTCATCGGAAGATGAAGACGCTACTCCTAACGTTCGTTTGTTGAGTTCGAGTCGCAGCTATACGAAGTCAAAGTCGAGGTCCACCTCAACATCCTCCCGGGGAAGGAAGAAGGCACGTGCTTCGCATTCTCGCTCTAACCTCTCCAAACTGCACGAGGTATCAGTTTTTCACTTTGTGTGTTTATTATTTACATTTGTTACTTAAATTTACTAATCAATGTGAAGCCTGAGCGAGTTTGAATTTTTTTAATGTGTTATTTGATGATTGTTTTTTGCAGATAGACTTATTTGGAGATGACTTCAATGAAGTGTTTACTGGGTCAAAGGTATCTGCTGGTATGCTGTTGCTGTGTTTACAACTTTGTTTTTAATCTTTTTTATTGTAAATTTGTTATTTGTTTGCTTCAACATGATGCTAATGGAATAGGCTCCTCTAGAGTGAGCCGTTCGATTTAGAAAGTTAAGTAAACTAACTTAGTCAATACATAAGAATGTGTAAGAATATTACTATTATTCTTCTAGTCAACTGCTGAGATTACTAATTATACGCTTGCTCACTTCGGATCAGCTAAATGTGATGAGATTACTATGCAATATGCATACTTCCTTTAAAGTGAGGAGAATAAAGTGCATTTATGATCCTTGGATGGAAAGCAATAGTTGAACAGCTCTTTAATTTGTTTACATATCTATTTGCATTTTATCACAATATCAACCAGTTAATTTTCTAACTGACAGTTAAAACTTCACCTTATTCTCTAAAGTGTGCTGCTCGTTTTGAAGGATGCAAGTTGTAGTATCATAGTGGTTCCTTTTCAATATTGATACTAATAGATTGACTTTGTTAAAATGGTGATGATTTATTAAACAGACTGCCTGAGTTATCAACTTCACATACACAGAACAAAATTGAAATCTTCAATTTTTACCTTTTCTCCCAATTGGTGAGCATTCTGGATCTTTTTCTTTTCTGCTCTAATATGTTGCAAGTGCTACATGGATACAACAGGTACTCAAAGGAGCTTTGCAGAGGAGTTATGGGTTGATAAATACAAGCCCAATTCACTGGAAGAGCTTGCTGTTCACAAGAAAAAGGTCAAGAATTTGATTCCTAAGGTCTTGATTTTGGTAGTGATGTGAATATCATCCCATTTTCTCCATTTTTTTGGCATTTGCAGGTTGAAGATGTTAAGACGTGGTTTGAAGAGAGGTTGAAACCTTCGAAGGTAAATCTAGGAGTAGAGCTGTAAGATTATAATTAATTTTGTTGACTTATGGCCGTTCTCTTGTTTTTCACGCACTAGAATGTATAGCTTCATAGAGATTGTTATTCTTGTAAATGTGCAAAACAACTTTTTAGAATGTGGTAATGATAAATGTTGAATGTTTTAAAAGTGTTTGAAAGTTTGACCTGGTATAAAAAAATAGAACCTCATCATCTTTTGGTTGTTGGTTGTTTTGAGTCTTCTGAATTCTTCCTCATTGATCCAGATTTTATATTTCTGTGAAACTTTCGTCTCATGTACTAGGTTATACTCCAAGTTACTATAAATTGTCCTCTCTGAAACTTTATATATGCATTTTGATGATTTTATTCTATTCATATTGTGAGTTCCTTTTTCTTTGTTTTCTTTATGGCAAATTTACAGGGTGTCTACAATAATAATGTTCTCCTCATCAGTGGTCAGGCTGGAGCTGGAAAATCTGTATGTAGCTCTACCATCCTCATTTAGCCTCTTTTGCATACTGGCTCAGCCACTCAGGACAATTTCGAAATGTTAATTTTTGGATCTTCAGGCTTCTATGGCTTGGTGTCATAATCTTCTCTTTTATCTATTATTAAATAGAACTTCACTTTACATTGATATGAATAACCTTATTTTAATGTACTTTGATAGAAATACCACGTAGATTTCTAAAGCGTTTCTTCTTTTCATTATGTAGGCTGCTATTCATGTAATTGCATCTCATCTGGGAGCAATAGTTTATGGGTGGAACACACCTACACCTGTAATTTGGCAGGAGCATCTCTATAATTCTCGCGCAGGTGGGTTCGGCAACTATGTTTTGATGAGCTAGTACGAGAAAATCATGATTTTAATTCACTTTGGCCTCTCTTGTTAAACATCTATTTTTTCAGTGAAATGATTAGTGTCCTTGAGGATCTATTGTTAAATTACAATGTGCATTGAGTTTACATTCCAATTGGAGAATACAGGCTATTTGGGATTGGTGGGATTCTAATGATTGAAATTTGTGACTTACTGCTTGTGACCTTTTTTTGTGACTTTTTTTTTTTTTCTTTTCCTTTTTAATTTTCTGATTCACTGCAGGGACTCAATACACATCCAAGTTAGACGAATTTGAAAGTTTCGTTGAGAGAGTGCGAAAATATGGATTATTGCTAACTTCCAATACTGGGGAGTCAAAGCATTCCACCATACTTTTGATAGACGATCTTCCCATGACTAATGGGAAATCTGCTTTTGGAAGACTTAAAAATTGCTTGCAACTTTTGGTGAAATCAACTCAGATACCCACAGCAATATTGTTAACTGACTATGGAAATGCTGACTCAGTAGATTATAATGCTCGTTCCCTGGAAGAACTGAAGCTATCTCTAGAGAGTTCTGGGGCTTGTAAGGTTACATCCTAGAAAAATTATCTTCTGGCTTTTAATGCCATGTTATAAGAGAATATATATGTTAAACTTAGTTTGGGAAACTTTCAGGTTGCTTTCAATCCAATTACGGTGAATTCTATGAAGAAGATTCTTTTTAGAATATGCCAAATGGAGCAGTGCGATGTGCCTGCTGAGTATGTTGATCTAATAGCAAAAACAAGTGGAGGTGACATCAGACATGCAATCACTTCTTTACAGTTTTTCTGCCTGAAACCAAATCTAGTGCATTCTCTGGCCTCATCTACTTGCTCTCGTGGTCCATTGAAAGAGGAAAGTAATAAACCTGTTAGATCAGATTATGGATACTCATTGCACTTTGGCAGAGATGAAGCATTATCTCTATTTCACGCTTTGGGGAAATTTTTGCATAATAAAAGGGAGACTGGAGTTGGAACAGAATATGGTGTGTGATTCAGCAAAATTTGAATTCCATATTTTCTCTCCGTTGTACTTGAGGAAGCAGAAATATAAGTAGCAATATACGTGATAGCTATATGTTACATCTTTTAACCAGTCGATTTTCTTGTGGTAGATCAAGATGGATTTGTTATTCGAGAAAGACTTTCAAGATTACCATTAAAAATGGATGTCCCTGAGAAGATTCTTGGTCAAGCCCATGTGCAACCTGGTTCAGTTGCTGATTTTCTGCATGAAAATGGTACTTCCTTCCTATATGCTAGTGTTGACATTCTTCGTAAGAATTGAAAACATATTTCTAAAATGAAGGTGACATCTTTCTTTAATGTTCTAAACCAAGTCTAGTAGCTTTCTAATTCATGCTAATTTCTTGCAGTTCTGGATTTCTTGGATGATGAGGCAATAGATGATGCATGGACTCTGTCTTCATATCTAGGTGATGCTGACATTCTTCTTGCTAAACTCCGTGGAATGCTATGTAGTTATAACGAGGCAGAGGGTATTTTACAGTCAGCTGCTGCATCCATAGCTGTTCGTGGGGTGTTATTTGGAAATTCTAATCCAGTATCCTCCAGGTTATCGGTTGTTTACATTCAGTCTTCTGTGTGACAAAACTTTATGTTTCTGTTATATTTAAACCTGTTCACTTGTACAGGTGGCATGCAGTTCGGCGACCAAAGCTCTGGCAAGTTGAGAAAGCATCATTATACAAGGTAAATGCATTATGACTCCTCTTTATGTTATATTTTCAATTATCTATTTGATGTTGGTAATTTGGATTTGAAATTTATTACATTTATATTTTAGTTACCATGAGAAAGAAAAAAGACTCCGGAGAGCATCAATGGAATATAGTACTTAAAGTATTTTTTTATAAACGTTATTTTTGTGCTGTTTACTATTGTCTACATTATTTGATGTTGTTTTCTCACTAGAAGATTCAATTGTTTCATCTTCTAGATTTTTGTGTCTCGGCACTATTGAAATTTGACATCTGTTCATGGTCTTAAATTGCAGAATGAGGTGGACAGGCTCAGAATCCCTGCCTGTAAACAGTTTAGTTCTTATCATATGTCAATTATGACCACTGAGTACATGCCCATGCTTAAATTGCTCGGAGATAGAGCATGTGGTGGATTTGATGGACCGAGTCAGGAATCTATACGGAACTTGGAAATGGAAGACTTTGATTTCGACAAAATGGATTTAGATGAACAATCTAGGGACATTTCCGATGATGACATAGAAGATTGGTAGGGATGCGACGTGTAATATATGTGGTTGTTCAGCTTGCAATCTTACTGTAATTCATAGTGTTAACAGCATCTCAAGCCATTCTTCTCTACTATTGATTGAGGCTAAAGCATTATACAGGAAAGGACTAGTTTGGGTTCTGATGCACGATCACAAGCCCGAATTGGTACTCTCAAGCTTTGATGGGAGTGAAGGGTTTCTGAAAACAAATTCTTAGTGAGCAAGAGCCGTTGTAAATATACTTTTGTTACTTTAAAATATTAATGTTAACGCTCGCAAACTTACTATATACCAAATTAGTAGCTACTTATGAAGCAGGAACATGGAATTGAATTTGTTAGAAAAGGTGCTTATAGATTACAAACAGTAAATTGAATTTGTTAGAAAAGGTGCTTATAGATTACAAACAGTAAGGGGGTCGAATTTCAAAAAGATGGAACTCAATTAGTATATGTTTTTATTGCAGTTAAAAGGTGTTGATTGTTTTGTTTTTTTGTTAGATTGCTGAGAATATTATCGTTTTTATAATGAGAAGTTTGCAAATGATAGTTGAATATGGAAGTGTTATATTATTAAGATGAAAACAATATAGAGAAATAATATGTTAAATGGCAAATAAAAAGTCCCACTTATATTGAGATTTTTTAATGTTCAAACTAGAACTTTCCAAGATATTAGAGTTAAATAAGTTGATATCATGCTCGTAGATGGATCAAGACCAATGTTGATAGTACTTCTAGAATTATCCTGACAATCGCTATTAGTGGAAGGTTATATTGGATCGAACAGAATTAATACAAATAAGTCTTGATCTACATGCTGTCAAAAAGAATCATCAAAATACCACAAAACATGTAGTCTAAATGAGAAAATAGCAAAAATATGTTTTTCTACCTTCATCAAATTAAGTCTCAGATTGGATGGTCGAATCCTGCATCCAATACAAGACAGCAAATCTTGAATAATGAAACAACACATCCGCAGAAGCTTGTTTATTATCTTCTGTCTGAAATAAAATTCACTTCTTTCAAATAAATGATTTGGAGAATATGAGTATATACAAAATCCCATGTCAAGTTAACGGACAAAACCAAGCCAAAA
>Ga0099825_1004855_pt1 | contig 17510 bp, 6 predicted proteins | sample SiratroredBW_FD_76838 | JGI IMG/M metagenome (GOLD analysis project Ga0099825, IMG submission 76838) | Root nodule microbial communities of legume samples collected from California, USA - Siratro red BW | ecosystem: Host-associated > Plants > Roots > Nodule | place: USA: California | collected...
ATAATTAAATAAAAATATTATATATAAAAAATATTTTTTTTTCTCACATACATATTTTTTTTTTTTTTATATATGTGTGATATATATATATATATATATATATATATATATATATATATATATATATATATATATATTTGACTATTCTACTAAATCAGATATAATTTCACTATACATTAAATAAATTTTACCAGACTTAGTTTATTATATTAAAGGTACGTAAAATGTAAAGACTAATAGAAGATAAAAAGGAAACATTAAGACGTTTACTTACACAAATAGATAATTGACAATATATCTATATTATGTTCATTTTATAATTTTGAATAATTATTTTTTTTAAGAGGCTAAATTTGAAAAATGATGCAAACATGTGGAAGGATGAACAATCACTCACATCAATTAATCTGATAGACAACAAAGTAATAAAACTAATTCAAGTTTACAACAACATAGGCTTTATATAATGATGAGGATGCCATTATTTGTCTATATAAACCATATTCTGAAACTTTTTTTCTATTAGACGTGGTTTTACATTAACAACATATAAAAAAAACAACTTTCGAATATGTTAAAAAGAGAATTATTATCTTTATATACTATAATTTGATTTTAATTTTAGTAAATGTGTGATCTCCAGTAATATAATATAATATTATCATTTTAAAATATTTGAACTATACATATTATAAAGTACATATTATAATTCATTGTTTTCTCAATAGTAAGATATAAGAAAATACAATATCAAATGACAACTACTACATCAACAAACTTTGGATAATTCTTCAAAGATAAATTAGTTTGTCTAACTAAATAATGTAAGTTTATTTAATTATTCCTATAATTTAAAAAAGTGAGTTAGAGAAAATTCTAACACGCATAATTTTGATCAAGTGTTGAAAAAAGAAGAAGCATAAAACATGGTCATACTTCATCTGTAAGATGTAAGCTTTTGTTTAAAACAAATCATGCAAGACACAATGTTTCTTTTGTCAAATTATACAACACTATGCAATCTTGTTTCTACGTATGATAAGCATTGTGATGGTCAAACGATATGCATAATGAACATCGTACTTCATGAATATTTATTTGCTTATTTTATGTTGCAGGAAATATTCATTCCTTACGTCTGACCAAGAGGATCCGCTTAAAGCTTCTATCACATCGATGATATCTTTGAACATGACCTAAAGCTACTTTGCTTCATCAACTCCCTAACGTTTACTTTGTTAAAACTGGAGAGGACCTTTTACTTTGTATGACTTTATGATTTCAGGTAAAAGTACTTTGCTCTAGGTTTATAATTTCAATTAACTATTAGGATGTTGCTTGAAGAGAAGAAGTGCATTTAATGCATGCATAAAGCACATCTATTGCATCTTATATGTCTTAGCTACTCGAGCGCAAAGAAGACACTCAAGTGACTTTGAAGTTGCTCAATGGATAGAAAAGGTTTGCAAAAACTCTTTTCTTCTGCGTCTATATAAAACATTTCAAAAAGAAGAGTAGAGGAGTTTGAATTACATACATGTATAACATTGTCAAAATCTTTTTGAGCCCTAAAATAGCTTTGTATGAATACTATTATATTCGCTTTAGCAAACTATAAGAGAGTGTTTATCCTTGTTAACGTGGGCAGTTATGCTGTCGACGAAGCCGACGGTGGTAGTGGTGGTGCAGTCAAAGTGGTGTTGAGGGAGGTTGGTCTTAGTGAGGGTGTAAAGTGTTTTATAAGTGGATCTGCAGAGAAAAGTTCCTTCGTTAATTTTGGAGTTCATTCATCTTCAGGGGCGTTAGATGAGCTTATTGATTTACGTGACCAAGGGAGTTTTCAAATTATTCTTGGGGAGACTTCAGATAGTAGGATCAAGGGTTTGAATAAGGGTTCTGAAGAGTTAAGACTATGGAGGATTGCCAAAGGGATCGATATTGTTTGTCAAGATAGTGAAGACAGTATTATCCATAAGTTCTCTGAGTTGAAAGAACGGGACAGTTTATTGCTGCGTGAAGCGACTTGTAAGGAGGGCTTTTTGTTCTGATGAAGCTGATAAGTATTAATATAAAGGGATTGGGCGGAGATATCAAGCGGAAGTATATTAGAGAGCTTTTACATAAGGAAAAGGTTGGTGTGTTGTGTGTGCAAGAGACTAAGCTAGTCAGGTTGGATGACGCTTTGTGTTACAATCTCTGGGAAAGTAATGATATCAGTTGGGTTCATAGAGTGGTTGACAGAAAAGGTGGGGATATTTTGACCATGTGGGACAACAAAGTTTTTAAGTGCGAGTCGTCTGTAGAAGGTAAAGGTTTTGTTCTCGTCATGGGGGATTACTGTTGTGGTGGATCAGGCTCAGCTGTAAAGGTTTTGATTATGAATATTTATGCTCCGTGTTCTATTAAGGATAAAGTCCTTCTTTGGAAAGAAGTTGAGAACAAGTTGGCAATTGCAAACTACAGTATTAAGTGCTTTATCAGTGATTTGAACTCAGTCACGAAGGCTTATGAAAGAAGGGGTATGAATTGCGGGGCGGTGAATAATTGTGATAATGTCAAGTTTAGCGAGTTTATTGACAAGTGTTTGTTGAAGGATATTCCAGTTGTGGGAAGAAATTTTACTTGGTACAGACCTAATGGTATAACGAGAAGTAGATTAGATAGAGCTATTATGTTTGATGAGTGGTTATTGCAGTGGCCAGGATCTAAACAGTACGTTCTTAGTAGACATATGTCTGATCATTGTGCCCTAGTGATAAAAAACAGTATTGTCGATTGGGGTCCGAAACCTTTTCGGTCCTTTGATGTGTGGCAGCAATATGAAGGGTTTAGAGAGGTTGTAAAAGAAGCTTGGGTTAACACCCCTGTTCGGGGAAATACATTGGAAGATGTCAAGAACAAGCTCAAGAGAGTGAAATGTGAGATCAAGCAGTGGTACTCAATTGTTAATTCCAGTGCCAGGATGAGGAAGAAAGAGTTGATAGCCCAGATAGAGGAGCTTGATAAATGTGATGACGAGGATGGCTTTCTTGAAGAGGAGAGATTCTTGCGTGGTGACCTGTTAAGCCAATTGAGAAGATTGGAGGAGAAAGAAGAGGCTATGCTCAAGCAAAAGTCAAGAGTGGAGTGGATTAAAAATGGGGATTCTAATTCCAAATTTTTTCACTCTAAGCTGAGATGGAGGAGGGGTAGGAACGATCTAGTGGGCATTCGTATTAATGGAATTTGGTGTGAGGATCCACTCCGTGTCAAAAGCCAAGTCAAGCAGTTTTTCGAAAGAAGGTTTGAAACCCCTCCGGAGTGCAAACTCAAGTTAGATGGAGTCAGTTTTAGAACTATTTCGGAGAGTGAGAATGCTTTGTTGTGTGGTATTTTCACTAAGGAAGAAGTGGTTGAAGCTGTGAGTCAGTGTGGAAGCTCGAAGTGTCCGGGTCTTGATGGGTTCAACTTCTTCTTCATTAAGAGTAACTGGGAGATTATAGGTAAGGATGTTGTCAGAGCTATTCTCTTCTTTTAGAGTAGTGGGTATTTACCGAGAGGTTGTAATGCTTTTTTTATCACTTTGGTTCCTAAGAAGGCTAACCCCTCTGAGCTAAATGAGTTTAGGTCGATCTCTCTAGTCGGTTGTATTTATAAAATTCTCTCAAAGGTATTGGCGAACAGGTTGAGGAAGGTGCTGCCTAGTGTTATTGATGCTAATCAATCCGCTTTCCTTGAGGGGAGGGGTTTGTTGGACAGCGTTCTGGTAGCAAATGAAACAGTGGATTTCTTGAAGAAGGAGAAGAAGAGTGGGGTGTTGGTTAAAGTAGACTTTGAAATAGCCTATGACTCGGTGAATTGGAAGTTCCTGTATTACATGATGGGCAGACTTGGATTTAGTCCTATATGGATTAAATGGATTAAAGCTTGTATGGAGTCGGCTTCAGTCTCAGTTCTGGTGAATGGCAGCCCTACGAAGGAGTTTAAGCCTAAGAGGGGCCTTAGGCAAGGCGATCCGTTGGCGCCTTTCCTCTTTCTTATAGTAGCTGAGAGCCTAATTGGGTTGATGAGGAATGCTAGAAGCGCAGACTTATTTAAAGGTGTTGAGGTGGGCAGTCAGAGAGTGCAGGTTGACCTATTGAAATTCGCAGATGATATGTTATTCTTTTGCAGTCCTATGTATCATAATGTGCTGGTTATTAAAGTTATGCTGAGATCCTTTGAGTTGGTGTCTGGACTTAAGGTCAACTTTCATAAGAGTACAGTTGGGGCTGTAGGCATTTCTGAGCTAGATCTTCGTGTCTTCTCAAAATGTCTTAATAGCAGGCACATGAGCCTACCTTTTAAGTACCTTGGTATGCCTATTGGAGGAAACCCCAAGAAAACTGTGTTTTGGAATTCCGTGGTAGATAAGATCAGGTCTAGATTATCGATATGGAAGGAGAGATTGCTTTCAATGGCATGTAGGATATGTTTGATTAAGTCTGTTATCAGCACTTTACCATTGCTCTATTTCTCCTTTTTCAAAACACCTGTCAGTGTTTGTAACTAGATTAGACATATACAGGCGCAGTTTCTTTGGGGTTGGGGCCATGATAGTAGGAAGATTGCTTGGGTGAAGTGGAAGTGGATATGCAAGCCAGTTGAATACGGTGGACTGGGTATTAAGGATATCGGTTGTTTTAATGCTGGTTTGCTTGCTAAGTGTAAATGGAGGTTAGGAACTACCAATGAGGGCTTGTGGTGGGAAATCCGACAAGCTAGGTACGGTTGTTGGCGGAATATGGGTGTTTCTTCAGGCTCTAGTAAGGATTCTATGTGGTGGAAGGATTTGATCAGGGTCTGTGGTAATGTTTTACAAGGGAATTGGTTTGATAGGAGACTTCAGTGGTGTGTCGGAGATAGTTGGTGTGTCAAATTTTGGAGCGATCGGTAGGTGGATGACAAAGCGTTGAAAGACAAGTTCCCAAGGATGTACTCTATCTCTTTAAATAAAAATAGCTTGGTATGTGACATTGCTGACCGGGTTGGTAGTAGAACCTCTCATTGCTCAACTAGGAATCTTAATTGGCGAAGAGAGATGTTTGAATGGGAAAAACACCTTGAAGTACAGCTACTGACCTTGATCTCAAACGTTAAGTGGGATGTCAAGAGTGAGGATAGGCTGGTGTGGGAGGGTGAGGCTACCCAGGTGTATTAAGCCAGGTCTGGATATAGCATATTGATTAATGAGAGCTCTATGCAATCTTTAGTGTCTTTCAAGATGTTGTGGAGTTCGAGTGTCGCTCCTTCTGCGATTGTGAGTGCGTGGAGGATATTACTGGACAGATTGCCTACTAGACTTAACTTAGCACGAAGGGGAGTTCAGTTGGCAAATCTGCTTTGTCCACTATGCTTGGATGGTATTGAATCCAATGACCATTTGTTCAATACCTTTAGTGTGGTACAACAAGTGTGGGATCAGTGCGACAGGTGGATAAGGAAGGTGGGTGTTAGACATCAGGCCACTATTGTCAATTTTTAGAGTTTTTGTTTACTGGGCCATAAGCAAAGCGTTAATAAAGCTTGGAAAGAGTTGTGGATTGCCATTGTTTCGGAAGTATGGAGTCACAGAAATAAGGTGGTTTTCAAGGGTGGAGTTGTGGATGCTGATGAGATCTTTAGTATAGCTCTTCTTAAGAGCTGGCTGTGGGCTAAGTACAAGATGAAGAAAACATCTTTTTCTTATTCGGATTGGCTCTCTCAGGTGTTGTGCCTCCAATCGTTGGCTTGAGATTTGGTTGGTTGACCCCCCCTCCCTTCTATGTACGTGGATTTGTTTTTGTTTCTATTTTTTGTGTACTCTTCTTCTTGGATATTGGTTCTGTTTCCCTTTCAGGCGCCCCTAGAATCTTGGGTCTGTTCTGTTTAGTAGAGTGTCTTTTGTATGGTTCTTTGTTTTGGTAGTTGTGTGACACTCTTCTTGGTTAGGGTGACTTGTACAAGAGTTGTAACACCCCTTAAGTGTTCCTTTTATTTTATTTATTCATTGTTGTTCAAAAAAAAAAAGATGTAACCCCTCTCTAATAAGCAAACCTCGTGATCTTTTAATCATACCTTAGAAAAATTTCTCTGTCTTAGCCAAGAGTAGTTTGTTGTTAAAGAATACTTGTGTTAATCAGAAATGACATGTGGTTAGAGAATAATTGTGTTAATTAGGATAACTTGTTGTGAAATAATACTCATATGAGTTAGTCAGGAGTGACATAAAATCGAAAAAAAAATTACTCTTGTATCTTATAGTATTAGTCTATTAGTGAAACTCAAACAATTGTTTAAAAACTGAACGTAGTTGTATTATCAAATAAACCAACATAAAATATCTAGAGTAATTTCTTTCTTTCCTTATCTAGTTATATTGCATATTATAATTGTTGTTAAGTTAAAAAGAAGTTTTCAAACTCAAATTGTAAAAATCTTTATCAATTTGTTTGAATAACAAAACCTATTGTTTTGTTATACTTATTTAAATGATACTTCTTGCAAAAGATTCTCAAAAGGTTTTTAAAACATAATTAAACTATCTCTCATTTGTATTTTTCCTATATATTGATAGAAAATTATTTTATAAATTATAAAGCCACTAAACACATAATCCTGAACTTCATTTTTTGTTTGGTATTTCATTTAAGAAAAATATTATTATTTCAAAATTATGAATGTATAAATTAATTATTCATTCTCTAATTAATATATATATATATATATATATATATATATATATATATTAAAATTTATAGTAGCATAATACTTTTTGTTATTTTATTGTTTGCTTTTATATATTACAACACAATATCAATAAAAGATATAATAAATCATACATTTAAGTATCTTATTTCTATATAACAAACAAATTCACAAAAAAATAAGAATTGTGTAATAATATTGTTTTGTTTTCAATGTTTGTTTTTATATAATTAGACCTTATATTACATCATAATTTCAATATAGTGTATAATAAATAATATATTTAATTATCTTTTTTTATTTTATTTATAATAAACAAACTAACATAAATAAAAATATACATAAATGTATTTTATTTATAAAAATATATAAATTTAAAATTAATATAAGCATTAAATTTTAACTCATTCAAATAAGTCAATGTAATAAAAAAATATGAATATAATAATATAATTTGTTTACGGTGTATTGGAGTTATAAAAAATTATTTTACTTTTTTTTTATAAAAGTGTCTTTTGAATTCTATATTGTGATTTTCTGCTTTCTATTTTTGTTATCAGTGTCTTCATTTTGTGCAAGTATCCTTCATTATGAATTTTATATGGTTACTAGTATATAAGGAAATAATTTGTGAAATAAGTAGGAAATCTTTACTATATATTTTTCATAGATTATTAATGATAAAATAAACAAATAATTTATGTACAACAAATAGAGAATCTCATTATATAATGTATCATGTAAATGTTGGGGAGCAGGTGATATATGTTGGGTTGGTGTCATGAAGTGTCTCCTCCTACATCTTAAGATCATTAAATATTTGTTAATTATGATATATATTTATTGAATATATAAAGAATTCATTAATAATTTTACTATAAGAAAATGTTATTAAGTCATGGAGACATAACATTATGCATCTAGGAAATATAATAAATAACATGCATGTTTGTTTTTGTTATGGTTAATTTGTATCTAAAAATTTTTCTTGATTATGTACTTAACTCTTAGGGTAGAAGTTGCTCATTAAAATTTAGTGTTGATCTAATATGTTTGCATATATTTTGCTATCATTATAATATATATTATAAGAAATTATTTTATAAATATTGAGTTCATTATAGAACAATAACTTAAAAAATTTACCATGATGTGATGTTCCTTTTATGTATCTCAAACGTTTTGATGAACAAAGGAAGCATTTAAAGTCTTTCAACATCAACTATTTGGATATATAATTATGATATTGATTGAAACAATTCTAAATGTGTAAGCATACATTTAAACAAATGTGTAGTCTCAATAAGATCAATAAGGTCAACAAAATTTCAAAATGGATTTCCATGAGAAGACAACAATGACGAGGAGGAGGAAGGACATTATTTTCATATATCCATATTAGTGCAACATACATTCTAGGTGATAAAATTCCCAAGTGAATGTACCTAGAGAAAATGGAGATCCACTTAGATGACATGTTTGTGTAATTTCTCCATATGACCTCCCTTGATTATATTTAGGAAAAAATCTTGTAATTAAAACTTGATTGTTCAAAGTTCAGGTATTTAGGCAACCACATATAAGTCTACACAAGGAGCATCTTAAACATAATTCAGATTTAGATGGGTGAAGTGTTTGCATACCATACTTGTTGCAATATTAAGTATTAACTAATATATCAGAATAACTATAATTGCAATATCAAATAGTTGTAAAAGATGTTAACAATAAAATTACTCACTTATAATGGTGTGGCATAATTAGTGAGTTACCTTATCTGTAGATAACTACCATTTGCAAGCTACACATGTAAGTGGGTCAATATAACTGCTTCCCAAACATATCCACCTATAACTTCAGGAAGGTTATTCAAGAGCCTCCTATACAATATACTAAATGGCATAACACACTTGTCAACAAAAACATTGCATCCAACAAGATGCAATAAATATGTCTCACAATAAATGTCGATCTTCAATGTGTACAACATTCCTTATATACATTGTGAAGTCAACTAAGTCACATTTGTCCATCTTAGCATTGTTTACTTTTTAGGGAGACATCACCATGCTCCACTTTGAGTAGCTTCACTAGAATTTTTTTTGCATTGTCTGTGTTAAATTTATAAAGATGTAAATAGTAATGACACATCATCTAGTATGATGATTAGATGATGATTATCTCACCAACCACCATATGAAACTTGTTGATTTTCTCGTGCCACCTCTTCGCAAATGCAAACAATAATCGTTATTTATGATGTCATATATAATTGGTGCTACAAAGGAGTTACAATCCAAAATTTTTAACAATAACCTCAATATTATGTGATACCTTAATTATATTTATTAAGTTTTTGTGTAAGGGACACCAAATTTAACTCCCTACAATCTTATTAAAGAAGAGATGATTCTCTCATTATCAAATGCATGTCAATATTTGAATATTTTGCTTGAAAATGATCCATAGTTTTGGTGATAACAAATAATACTAATTTTTAGTTACCTAACAGGTTAGCTAGTGTGATATAAAAGATTTACTCTGATAAATCACAAAAAGAATAAAATTTTGAAGTGTTGTCAAACAATTGTGTTCTAGTCATAAGACACAAAGACTAAACAAGTCACAAAATGTTTAAGATGCAAGATCTCAAGAGTATACGAGTCTTTAGAAGCGTCAAACACTAATGTCAAGACTAAGATGACTATGCCATAAAAATGATATTTAAACATCATATTTTCATACTCATGAAAGATCTTCTCATCCAAAAGGTGAAGCCTCATAGTTTTTATAGAAGAGTATGAAATTCACACAATCTATTCTTGAGTATTGTATGCTTATTTTTAGTATAATAAATACAACACTAGTGGTTGTAGATATAAAATATTGTCTTTCACCAAACAAAAGTGTTAAATAAAGACTAACATGTTCTAAAAAAAACTTTAACACAAAGGACAAATAAAATATATTCAATCATAATATATCTTTTTGTATTTCTTATAGATAGAAATAATGTCATGCAAAATAGTATGTTGAATCAATAAATATAAAAAATTTCTAAAAAGACATGTAATTTGTATATTATTTCAATATCTAAAAATATGTAATCTGTATATTCTTCAAATCTTTAACTTTTAAGTTGTTAATAAAAATTGATTGCTAAATGATATAAAAAGAAAACATATGTTAGTTCTCTATAATTCTAAAATTTAGTCTATAAATATAAGAAAATTTAGTTTCATATTCTCTTTATTTTAGAAAAACTTTATATATTAACCACCAATATAACCTAATAGAAATTAATAATAATAATAATAATAATAATAATAATAATAATAATAATAATAATAATAATAATAATGAAAATGATGTAAATTTTTTTCAAAAAAAAAATAAAAATAAAGCACAAAAATGAAGTTTAATATTTTATATATAAATACAATTATTTTAGACATTTCACATGCAACCAAAATTATTCAAAATGAAAGATTAAATTTCTTTAAACATTGTTATAATTATATTTTTCTTCTTCTTAATTTTTTTACCTGTTCTTTAATATATATGTAAACTTTTTTTTTTCTTTTTGTCCAGATTGGTTAGATTTAATGTAACTTATGGATATTTAATTTGAGAATTTTAATGAAAGTTTGAATATGTATTTTTATCTCATTCTATTTTCTTAAAACTTTTTAAAAATTTTAATCTATTTTGTGAATGCATGTCAATCTTTTTCGATAGATGTGCTGAAAATCTAAAACTTTATTTTACCATCTGATAATCATTGGATAATCTCGATTCTTATTCCTATTTATTTGTAAAAAAAAATTAAACTTGTTAATATGTAATTATGAACTACAAAAATATAATAAACAAAGGGAGAAATAAAATTGAATTAAAATAGAAAAATACAATTTTTATGTGAAAACATTAAGTTTTAATCCTATAATTTTTGCTAATTGAATAAAATCAGCTTCCTTTCATTCTTTTGTTTTTGCCCCACAATTAAAAATCCAAAAAAACATAATATTTTATTATTTTGTCAAGACTAATAAACTATAAACCATCTTTTCCATTTTCCATTAAAATTAATTTTAATAAATTGGAACCACCTTCAATAGTCGAAAACTATGTCCAATCTCTTATCTTTTAATAATTATTTTCAACAACGGGCAATACTTGGCTAGGCCCCATCTCCTTTTGCATTTCAATCAATTCAATAACTTATAGCCTTTATTTATTTATTTATTTTCTAAACGTCTTTTCTCAATTTCTTTCCGTTGCACCTTTCTCTTTTATATTCTCTTAACATCAAAAAATCTTCTATCACAATATAATCTTTTTATAATAAATATTAAACATAACTTATGCATTAAAAATATATATTTATGACAGATTTTCTCTATAACAAAACTGACATGTTAAATAATATTTATTTTAAAAAAATTTAAAAATAGCAGTTAACAAGAATTAAAAATCCTAATATTATATCTATATTTAGGAAGATTATATAACTCCCTTAGTTTAAAAAATAGAAAAAAAATAATAATATTTTCTTTTCTTTTCACATCCTTCATTTCTCGCAATCATATTCTAATATGTAACCATGCTTCTGAATGGATAGATATGATGAGGCCTTTTTAAGTTTTAATTAAATTTTCACACCTCGGAGTCACACATGGGGGTTTTTTTTTTTTTTTTTTTTTACTTTTTGCTAAATTTGATGAATTTTTTTGAGATACTTATAAACCCAGTAAGTAATTAATTCCCAATTGGCACTAATTGAGTCGTGCGGTGAAAAGATCCCATCAGGTGGATCTGCGAAGCGAAAGAGGCTTCGTTAAACCATCCAACGGCTCTAAATCGGAGAAAGCGAAACCGTCTCCACATCGGAGAAAACGAAAAAACGCTCCAATTCATGACTTCGTCGTGAGTGAGTGTAACCGTCGTTGCAATTGAAGTGAAACTCGCGAACCAAACTCTCTCATGCGTGCTTAGCTACTTACTTACTCGCCCACCCAGATCTGTTGCGACCACTTCCAGATTTCTTATTGGCGGCGATGGAGGGCAATTCCGGCGGTGGCGGCGGCGGCGGAAACGACGTCGAATTGCTGTGCAAAACGCTGCAGGTCGAGCACAAGCTCTTCTACTTCGATCTGAAGGAGAACCCTCGCGGCCGTTACCTTAAGATTTCCGAGAAGACTTCCGCCACTCGGTCCACCATCATCGTGCCCTTCTCCGGCATTTCCTGGTTCCTCGATCTCTTCAATTACTACGTGAGCTCCGAAGATCAAGACCTCTTCAGCAAGGAATTGCAGCTCGACACCAAGGTAATCCGACCCGACCTCCTTACTTGACTCCTTTCCTCGCTTCTTCTTCCTAACATTTTTTTTTTTAATTTTTTTTTTTCAGGTTTTCTACTTCGACATTGGTGAGAATCGGAGGGGGCGTTTCTTGAAGGTACTTATTTCCCTTTCTTCTGTGCTCGAATTGAAATGGAATATGTTTGATGTATACCTTATTTTTGGGGTGAAGGAAGAGAGAGAAACCGTGTGTAGAGAGTGAGAATAACTGAAGAGAGAAAAGACGTGACGGAAAATGAAAAGAGAGAGATAGAAAGAAAAAAATGATGTGATGAAGCGGAAGTTGAGTAGTGTGTGATAACAATAACTTAATTCTGATGGCTTACCTTGGCCTCGATGGCTACAGGTTAAGCTTTTAAGTGAATTGTATTGCATTTTTTTACCTAATTCTATGCTGCTTTTTTTTTTATATTTGTGGCTGTAGTATTTTTGGTAAAAGATGGTTGATAGTGTTGTGTTGGCTGTGTCAAAATAATGGTTCCTTCTTGGAATGCTTTACTTCTATTGTCGAAAATTAGAACAGGGGTGTGTTTGTGTGTGTATGTCTGAATTTAAGATAAGTTTTGATATTTGTTTGTTGGTTTATATACTCTGGATGTGTATGTTTTGGTGGGGAGCTTTTCTAAATTGTCATGGAATGAAGGAAAAAATATCTAGGGATATGTGTGTTTTCGTGATACATAAAGAAATTTAATTATGATAGTGAAGCAGTTAATTAACATGTACAAAAAAGGCAGAAAATGAGGAAGAGGAAGGGCGGAGAGCTGTAACAGGGAGGGACTTGGGGCATTAATAACCTTAGGGTTTTGAACGAGGATTTGTTGTCACAAAGTAGAAAAATGGAAACAAATTTTAATCTGGTTTGTGGTAAAGTCTAGGTATCTTGTTAGATATTCCTATTTTGGTTGCTTGAAATGCATAATGTTTCTGTAAGCTCTAGGTATTTCACAGCCTTCTTGGTTATAACAAAATAGAGAGAATAAGTTGTGCTTTCTGGACTTTTAGTGGAGTTTTATGCTAGTAGTGGAAACAAAAATCTTGCATGCCAAGATGTTGGATTGATATGGCTTGGACTCTGTAAGTAAAGCCTTGTTTACAATGAGAAAGAGAGAACTCATTACAGGGAAGTTCATGTAGAAATCATGCCATTGGCAGAATTTCTCAATTCACTTTATGTAGAAGTTTATGTAGAAATCTTTCATATTCAGACTTTGAAGAAAGCTTCTCTCAATTTTTCCTCTCAATCACGGACCTCCCACCAAAATTAAATCTTCTGTCATGGTTCTTTCCTCAAATTGCTGGCAGGTGTTGCAGATTGGAAAGCCTGCGATAACAACCTGCAAAAGAGAACATTTCCGACAGTTCCTTAAGTTAGAGTGTTCCATCTTCAGCCATAGGTTCGTCATTTCTAGGAATTACATTGGGAATTGGTTAGAACCAATTCACACAAGTACATATGAATTGCAAGGGGGAGGAGTGAACTGTGTTTTGCTGTGAATTGATCAAGGAATTCTGCTCATGTCTGGGTTGGATTATTTTTCTGGAAATAATTTCTTTTTCCAATGCTCTCATGGGATCCTGGCAAAAGAAAAGTTTTTCCTCCAAAATAAGCTAAATCAAACGTGCACATGCTCCTTTATGCCCAGTGCAGTATGCCTTGTATCCTGTCTGAGTAAAATCTTGCATTATTTAAGGGGTATCTTTTATGTCCATTTTTATTCTCAGGGTGTGTTTGGAATAGTTACAAAAATTGAATTGTTTCAATAATTGATTATGTGTATAATTCATTATAAACGGAATCAGATTTTGTTTGGATAAGTTTGCTGATATATGATTGTAAGTTAATTTTGTTTGGATGAAAGGCAATACAAAATCAGCTTCATAAGAAAAAAAAGTATGTACGAAGGTAAAAAGGAGAAAGGATGTTGAAAAGTAAATATAAGACACATTTTCTGATTCATAAAATCAGCTTATTCTTCAGGAAAAACCTTCTTACTAATGTCAGTGGCTGTCCCAAACAAGCAGATGAAATTACAAAAAGTTCCTAAAAATGTTGAAATTTTAAAATTCATCGTTCCCAAATAGGCTCTTATTCTTATTGCCAAATTGGTGTTCATATTTCAGGCTTGTCCTTGTGTAGCCAACTAACTTAAGTGCCTACAATGTGAGTTTGAGGGTGGGAAGGTTATTGAAGACCAGATAAATTTGTATTGGAAGTTTTGGGATTTTCCTATTGTTGGCTGTTGTTTGTTTCTACACGTAGAATTACAAAATGAGAAAAGATGTATGGATTTTTGGTGTAACAGCATTTATTATTGACCACAAACAATTGAACAAAGCAAGGTTTAGAGTATGCATCACTGAGGAACATAGGAAGAACATAAACCAATCTGACAACCAGACAGTAGCTATGCTGTCAACTACTTTATTCCGCAATCTCTTCATCTTTTATATTGGTCCCTGTAATAGTTTGCATTTGAATTTGCCAAAAGTATATCCTTAATCCTTTGTTTGGAAGAGAGAAGAAAAATAAAAAGGTGTGGGTCCCACAACTTTTTATTGCTACTTCAAATGGGTGGAAAATAGGAATTACCTCTAAAAATCATTATCCCTTTTTAATCCCTAATAATTGATTATCTTATACTTTTTTATTATTTTTCCTATTTCTCTCTTTTATATTTATTTTCTATTTCTCTTATATCAAACATCTTTATTTCCGGTCTATTCTCATTCACTTCCGTTTACTCCATTTCTCTCTTTCCTATTTCTTGCCTATTTTTCCTTCCTACCAAACACAGCTAAGAAAATCTGCACAAACTTCTGCAAACTTATAATTGGTGCTTTATATCAACCAAAAATGTTTTAATGAAGCTCATGAAGTCCCTCAAAAACCTGTTACCCTATTTTTCATCACTTTGGCTTCCATATTTATATTATTTCGGAACTTCTATCTTATGATGAATATTATCCATATGTATATTTTATTTAAAGATTCTGATTCTTATTTATTATTTTGAAGGTGTCTGAAGCTTCTGTCAGCAGAAACCGTAGCACTATAATTGTTCCTGCTGGAAGCTCTAGAGATGAAGGATGGGCAGCATTCAGGAACATTTTGGCTGAGATTAATGAAGCCTCAAGGCTTTTCATTCTACCCAATCAGGTTTCCTTCTTTTGAAATCAGACATTTCTTCCGTCTTAGCCGCAAGAATAGTCAAATCTGTTTTTGGTTTGTTTCATCTTATTTGGTTCTTTGCATTCCACTATAGCAAAATTCTGAATCCTCAGAGCGTCTTGTCGGACTTTCGGATGATGTTGGTGCTGGCTTCATATCTGGTCATAGTACTCAACCTGCAACTTCTTCTGAGTTGAATGTGGACAGGTCTGTTGATTTGCCTCCACAGGATGAAATTGGTAACTTGGGGGTCTCGAAAGTGATCAGGGCTGATCAGAAAAGATTCTTCTTTGATCTTGGGAGCAATAATAGGGGTCACTTCTTAAGAATATCTGAGGTGTGCTGTCATTATCTTTTTGTCTTTTTTCCTTTGTTTTATACACCATGGGAAGAGGAATTTCTGCTGTAAATTCTTGTTATTTATTGCAGGTCGCCGGCTCTGATCGATCCTCCATCATTCTTCCCCTGTCAGGGCTCAAGCAGTTTCATGAGATTGTTGGTCACTTTGTGGAAATCACAAAGGACCGAATTGAGGGAATGACTGTTGCTAATGTTCGCACAGTTGATCCCCCTCAAAGATGAATGCTAACTGGGGGTATTCTGCGACAATAATTAGTCCCTCTGCCAAGGTTTCAATTGGATAAGAATGGGTGTTGTCTTTGAGTCTGTTTTGTGCTATTTTATTTTATTTTCCCTTAACCTCCTCCTTCTCATATTGTTCTTCCATTAATGCTTTTGAAATAATGCAAAACTCTGGTTGGTCAGCAGAATAATTTGAATTGCTTGGCAAGTTTAATATATGAATAGGAATAACGGAAGAAAAAAGGATCAGAGACTTGTACTTGTTTGGATAGTTTGGCACCCAAGCTACAATCTGTAATAATGTTTGATTGTTTATTTTGCCTTCCTTGAGCAGATTTCACATGGATTTAAGTTATCATGCATGCTGAGGTTTTTCAACCACGCATGCCTACCATGTTACGTAGGTTGGTTATTTAACTATTTTTTGTAGGGTTTGGTTTAATATAGCATGAACTTTCCTTTCATGGTGATATATCTGTTCTATCGTCATTTATCTGTTTCATCTGTCTTAAACATACCACCCCTTGGAAGGAGAGATGGAGGGAATGCACTTGGGAGTTAAATCAGTTGTAGTTGCGTGAAATATCTGGTTAGGACCTTTGGGGTCATTCTGTAATTTAAATTCATTCCTCTCATGACGTCTAAAAGGTGGAAAAGTAAAATTTTACATTTATCGTCATTCTCATTTTTTCTTCAGATGTTTTGTTAGAGGAAAATTGTTCAGAAATGTTCTGAAAGAATTTAAGATTATGAATTCATTTACACTATCCTGGTTGGGAAACTACGGATATCGATATGAATTAAAATTATGAGAATATTGTTGTAAAAAAAAATAATGATATGTGGGCTTTTACCTCTTTCAATTTTTTTCTCTTTCCGCCCACCAGTTCATTTGAAATTTTACTTTTCACAACCCCTTCTGCCCTTTTGTCATGCCCTCCCATTCCCTCCCTGTAACAAAGATAGCTACTGAAAGAGTAATTGCAGATAATAGTGGTATTATAGGAAAAGGCTACGAAGGAAAGAGATACAGTGCATGACCCAAAATAGCTAATTCTAAATGAGTTGATTATGAGTGGTCAAAATATTAATATTTAAATAGTAAGAGGAGAGAGAAAAGGGGGACAGTTGTGTATCTTCTGGGATTTTCTGGTAAGAAATGTTCCCTTTCTCTGGAATTTGAATAAAATTCTCCTCTGTTACGTTTTCATTTCTTTTCTTCTTCAAATTGTTGTGATACTGTTATATTAGTACTGGGTGTGTCTGATATATTGATATACTGTTACATTGGTGCTCTCGTTGTCGAACATGGTCGAGAATACACGTCTCAAGGAAATCTCTACAACCATGACGAAAATCTTAGAGATGATGGAAACGGATCGTCAGGAAAATCGAACTCGATTTGAAACTATAGAAGATACAGTGGAGACTTTGCTAAAACAAAATCGCAGTCCTGGAGAAAATTTTCATCACGTTGCGGAGGGCCACAGTTCAGGCAGCGGCTATACGAACCCGCCACCGTTTCAGGTGCGGAATGTCAAGCTGGATTTTCCCCGCTTTGACGGTTTGGAAGTTCTTCAATGGATCTTCAAGGCGGAACAATTTTTCGATTACTACAATACGCCAGATGCTCAACGTATTACCATTTCCGCCATTCACATGGAGAAAGAGGTAATTCCTTGGTTTCAAAT
>Ga0099825_1004860_pt1 | contig 17504 bp, 8 predicted proteins | sample SiratroredBW_FD_76838 | JGI IMG/M metagenome (GOLD analysis project Ga0099825, IMG submission 76838) | Root nodule microbial communities of legume samples collected from California, USA - Siratro red BW | ecosystem: Host-associated > Plants > Roots > Nodule | place: USA: California | collected...
ACTTTGCTATCACTGGTTTTCTTTGTCATGGGGTCAGGAAAACCAACCCGGATTTGCCATGGACGGGCTGCTACCCACCTCTCCTTCCAGCTCCAACCCCACCCTTCTTTGCCAAGGCTGTACATAGCCTGGCCCAAATACTGCCTGCAATTGGGCCTCCACTGAAATATGGTGTGTGAGATCACACCACTGGGGTCAAAGTTTTACTTTTGATAAAGGAAAAGAAAAATGTTTGACCCAAAACAAGAAACAAAACAAGAAACAAAATGAATGAAGACATCTAACATATAAAAGTCTTAGCAAAAGTTCCAAATTTAAGACCCCGTCCTTCTAAGAAACATCCAACATACATACTCATTCTGCAGTATAGTAGTGTGGTATGATGAAAGTCTTAAAATTAAGTTATGAGTGTTGTATAAGACTCATTCATAACCTTTTGAATACAACATAATTTTTTAAAATGAATAATATATTTTAGAGCACCAAAATTAACTTTTTAAATTTTAAAAAATTGAAGTACGAATGGAAGTGTTTTTAAAAGATCATTCTATAGTATTTACTAAGTTTTAGGAAAAAGTAAAAAATAGAAAAGGTGTAAATATGTTTTGATAGAATATTTTTTTATAGAAGTGCATATAAAAGAAAAAATAAAATAAACTTTTCTAAATTAGAATTAATTCTATGTTCAAAATAAAACGAGAAAGTTTCAATAAAAATGATGATGTATGGGAAAATTTTTTTCTTGTCTTTTCTTCTCTTATTAATCCTTATGCACACATTTGTTGAAAAAAAAAAAATTAAAGTTGATTAAATTCATACTAAAGATATAATTGGTTGGTAACATAAAAATCTTTGGCACTAATAGTGCATATGTTTAAAACTGAGATTTTAGACTAAAGTGTGACTAAAAGCACTAATAGCACTAACTAGTTTTGTCATTAAACCTTTTGTTGCTCTAAAATGTTAAAGTTTTGTACCTGATGAGAGAAGGCATATGCCATAGCTCGCTCTCGTTTGATTGCTGCTTCTTCTCGCTGATGTATCCTGGAAAGTATCTCTTCCATTGTGTCAGAGCCTCCACACCATTCCACCTGACATACATTTACCCACAAAACTTATTTTCTTAATAAATAGACTGACATGATTTGGACAATGCATTATTTAGTACTTTTAATTAATAAAAGTTGAAAGCAATAAACATGATCAAGGAGACAGTAGTAATACCTGGAGCTCATGAATCTTAGCTGCAAGTTTTAACTGGTTTTCTAATTTCTTTTGCTTAATGCTGGCTTCTGTTAGCATATGGAGTCTGCGAGCTTTAATCTGCTCCTGTAGTCTGCTCCAAAGATGTATGTAGTTTAGTGCAGTTATTGCCTGTTCTTTGGCCATGTGATCCTGAATGGTAGCCTCATGTTTCAATGCTCCCTTTGATGGTGCAATGATTATTGTGCAGTCTAGTGCAGTATCCCTTAGATTGTGCAATGTTCTTCTTGCCTTCATAGACAAAGAAGAGGGCTTCATAAATTTAGGCTAAAGGTTTTCTTAAGAATAAATGAATCTAGAAACCAGATGGGAGAAAGAAAGTGCTCATAAGATGGTGCCAAATCACGTTTTTTTTTTTTTCATTGCTTTCAGTTACTTGCTTTTCTTAAAATAAATATTTTGGAAAGAACTTTTACAAGAGAAAAATACAAAATAAAATAAATTAAACTCTTAAATAAGTTAAAATTAACTTATATCAAAGTTAAAATTAAGAATTTGGATATGATAGAACTATAACAATTTTAAGTCTAAGTTCATTATCTTTCTGAAAAGTAATTATGGAAAAATTTATTTAAAAATATTCTTATCTAACTAGTCCACTATTATTGCAACACCAAATGCAGCACTGCATTCAGAAGTTAAATAAAATGTCTGTAAAAATCTAAAATAAAACTGACAAAGTAGTAAAATAAATGGCATTAAGCAGCATGTAGATTATGTACCAGAAATGCACGAAATGCATTTTGAATCCGAGTAGCAGCAATATCTTCTATCAACCTGGTTGGAACTGTCCTTTCTACTGCCACCAAACCTTCACTGGGAATACTATTTGACTCTTCGTGAGTAGTTTCGTCTTGTTTCTCCTCAGATGACTCGTTTGAGTTTTCAGCGGTGGATTGCACCTACTCAAAAGTGTGGCAGAGAATTCAGAAGCAACGAATAAAGAATGGTAATTGGATACAATTGAAGCAGAATTACTTTAATTAGATTTCATTAAAAAAAATCTTCTTCAGATGGAACTCAAATGTTCAATTCAAAATTACACTACAACATAAGATTTAAGATCTTATTTATAATACAAATACTATCATAACTGACATAGATAAGATGTTAAACCAGTGTTTCTCTATTCAGAATGAAATAACCTTAGCTTGTTCCGATTTATCATCTTCCTTCCGTTTCTTCAACTTAATAATCTTCTTAAACCATTTCTTTGGACTCATAATTTCTACACCTGCAAAGAACATTCTATCAATTGATTGCTGATCCTCATGCTTAAACGTATCGGTTTTAATCGATTTATTTCAACATTATTTTTCAGTGAAAAATAACAGGTCAGCCATATTTCCTTGATGCATATAATAATTCATAAATTCCTGTTACAGGAATGTCTTTATAGTGAACATTAACTTCTACCAATGATTGATATTTATTGTAATATTATACATACACATGTAAAACAATGAAATTATAAAATCTAAACTTTTGAAGAAAATTCACTGTGTACCACATATATGTATAGCACCCAAAAGCTGAGAATTGATGTATTCCCGTTATGAAATAATGATTATATTAAAAAATAAAGATAATATTACTTTTAGAAAACATACATATATCATACTTTATATTTATTTATGTATTAGATACTTATATCTCAAATTAAAATTAAAATTTAATAATATAACTTAAATTTTAAAAATATTTATTTATTTTTATTTATCTTTTTTAATTTTTATTATCTTCTTAATTTTCTTAAATGGGTTAAGATGATAATCAATTTAGAGCAAATCAAAATAAGGAGAATAAAAACTGCATGTATTTAAAGGATGGACCGAGTCCACGTGATCAATTTTTTAAAGTTATTCATTATACCTACTACGAATCTTTAGAAAATATTTTGAAGATGTCAACATGTTTTTCTAAGTATAAAAAAATTTAAAAATATCAAATATATAAAATATAATAAAATTAAAAAAATAATATTTTTATTTATATTAATTTATATATATGTAAAAAAAATCCGGAGTACCAACCCCTCACACAAATCTAAGCTAATAGAATTTATACCAGTTTGAAGTAGATTGAATTTACTCCTTTGACAAATCTAAATTAGAAGCATTATCCAACAATGCAAATCTCCAAGAACATGCACAACTAAATAGAAAGATGCAAAACAATGGAAAGGGAACATACCAATAAGAGAAGCAAAGACACAAATAAAAAGAGGTTGCTTAGAGAGGATGAAAGGTGGACAAGCAGTTTATATAACACTTGGTTCATTAGCAAAGTGACAAACCAACCACACTGAAGAAGATGTTTAATCTCTTGGAAGATCAGGAGTCTCCAGAAAGGTAATAGAAGCTAGTCACATATATCCCAACATGTATTTTCAGAAAATGAAATCACAATGATATCTAAGTAACAAGAGAGTTAAAGCTATGCTTGCCTTGTTACTATTGAGTCACATATTTCCTTATACTATAATTATCTATTAGTTTCATTATTAATATGGATCATAAGACCTAACTATGCATATCCAGAGTTTTTTTTTTTTTTTTTAATATAAGATTTTACAAGAGGCAGTCTCATAAAATACTTTCCACAAATTACAATTCCTCACTATGTATTTTCATATTTTAAAATATCACGAGTTTGTTATTATCAATTATGAATAATATCTTCTCAAATGTGTGAAGCAAAAAATCATTAATTTTCGTTTTATATATTGATTTATTTTTGTGTCATTTTTTATGTATTCATTTTGTGTGTATACACAGTTATATTTTTGTGCAATTGTATGTTTACTATTTGAGGAACAAGATTAGAAGGTAATAAGGTAAAATCGGTAGTCCCACTTCTTCCTTTTATTTATTGAATTTTTTTACCTTTTTATTAATTATTTTAAGGTTTAAGATAACGATAATTTTTTTTTTCAATTGTATTCCTATTCTTTACTTAATTTTTAATTAATTTATATTTAATTGGAATTGATTTAAGCGTTTATTTAAGCAGTTGGTGTTCTGGGTGGAAGTGCAACACTGTTTACTTATATACTGGTGCCTTCAATTTTTGTTAATTTTATAATGTGGAGAAAGATATCTTTAAGTGATTGTAGAATTTTATATGTAAAGTATTTTTGTTAAATTTTATAACAGGGGGCCGAGAACCATATTTGATTGAAATAAAGAGCATATATTTGGATTATGCTTCCTATTTAATAATATTTTATTTGGATTTTTCATATATTCTAAGATTTTTTAGGCTTATTATGTTTTAAAAATAATATAATTAATACAAATGAAAATAAGAATAGTGGGAGTTACATATCGCCTTTTGTCTAACCAATCTGTAATCCCTGCATTTGCAAACAATAACACCGTCGTTTGTGTTTGATAACAATCTAGAATAGTAAATTTGTTTTTCATTTGTTGCAGGAGGTTATTTCTCTTTTAGATTTAGTGAATCCTCTTGATCTAGGTCACACTTGTGACGTTTCTTTTTATAAAAGAATATTTCTAAATTAAAATATTTACTTAAAACTTTTTATATGATATATAATATGTTGGATATTACAACATGCCTTGTCCAATAATTATAAATAAAATAATTTTTTATATAGGAATAGACGAAATCAACATAATTTATCTAAAAGATAATCAAGTTAATTAAAAATACTCATGCTAATAATATATATATATACATATATATATATATATTTTCAAGATAAATAAATAAATATATATAGGTATACGTTTGTATATTTCTCAATATTCGATTTTGCTTGAATAAATAAAAATTATTTATTAAAGAAATTAAAAATATATATAATAATTTATTTTTTAATAATTAGTTAGAAAAATAAAAAAATTATTTTTTTTAAAAAATCATAATGAATGTTTTAAAGTTTTAATGTAATTTGAGCTAGTCCGCTAATAATAACAAAGAAAAGTAAAAAACTAAAAAAAAAATGTATTGTAGTTTTTATTATTTTATGAGAGTTTCTTAAATTTAAATATTATCAAATTTATTTCAATTTGAAGACTCTAATTTTGGAAAGATTCTTAGATTTATAATAGTAATTTAAGAGTTCTGTTTTGAAAATTATTAAATTCTACTAAGGGTTTTGATTTTTTTTAATTTAATTTTTTTATTTATTACAATTTGAGAGTTATGTTTTGATTTTTTTTAATTTTAAAATTTTCGGATTTATTATAATTAGAAGATCTGATTTTATTTTCAATTTAAAGATTTTCAGATTTATTGTAATTTAAGGATTCAAACTTTTTTTACATTTAACATTCTAATTTTATTTTTAATTTAAACATACATATTCTACTCCCACTATATATATATATATATAGCAAAAACACACAAAATTTGTTTTTTTATTCTCTCTTTCTTTGTCACAAAAATAAAAAATAAAAAATATACATTCACATATTATTTCTTTCTATAAGTGTCATATTTGATTCCAATACCCCCTTACCCAACAAGGTTAAGATTTCAAACCATAAACATCACCATATTTCATTATGTTATCCCTTTCTAGTGGAGACCACTAGGTTATACATATATTTTCATTTAGATTTCATCTTACTCAATTTGAATTTCAATATCATCATTCAAATAACAAAAAAGAATAAAATGCAACAGTAGTAACTCTGACAACTATTCGCATCATTATTGCATCCTTCTTTTATTTACATATCACATTTTATTTGCTTACCTACTAGCTTTACTTGTTTTCAAAAAAAAAAAATATATATATAATAAAAATTGAACTCATGTATTTTACCTAATATTTTTATTAAATGTTTTGCAATTTTTTCTCTCATAAATACACCACTTTGATCTTTCGTTCTTTTTCTAAGTAAGTTTTGCCATTTCGTAAATAATATTAGATATTAAAATGGCCGCACACGTCACAGAATATTTAATATGAAAATTTAAAAATAATAATTATTTGGATACTTGTAAGATCGTTCTCATCATCTTATATTCAATATCATTTTTTAAAAAAAATATGTTTTGTCTCAAAAATAAATAGTTCACACTATATCAAATAACGGTATGACTTGTCAAGGGTATTATGAATAATCGTTCACACTATCTTGTATTCTAAATATTATGAAAATATAAAAATATCAAATTTTCCAAATATTAAATTTTCAAAGATTAAAAAAAATATATAAAATTTAAAAATTTTAAAAAATATCAAAACACCAACAAACAATTTTCTATCCAAAACTACGTAAATCCTGATTTTCCATTATCAATGAAAATACATATGAGCAAGGTCAATCCCTATCGGGCCAAAAAAGAAAACAAAATTTCTTTGTGTTACTTGCATTTCTATTTCTTTTAAAATAAATATTTATCAAAAACCATACTTATTTTACTTATTTCGTTAAAGGCACAGTCTTAGCACGACTGTTGTAAGGTGTTAATACCTACCCTACACGTAATCGACTCCGGAATCCTAATTTAATTTCTTAGATCATTGTTTTATTTTTGGTTTTTCCATAGTTTTCTATAATAAACTATGGTGTCAACTCTGTTTGTTTTATTTCCTAAAAAACAATAACTTTTTATTTTTTATTCGTTGTCCCCGTCGTGATTCCTATTATGACAATATTTTATATATATATATATATATATATATATATATATATATATATTATAAAAATTATACACTGAACGTAGACATTAGGTAGAGATTTAGTGTTGTGTCTAATTTAGTCATATGCAGGATAGATATACTTTGTTCATAAACTAAATATTTCATATAGCCAAAAATCAAAATTTTAGAAATCTTAGATAGTGAATTAAGTGAGTCTAACATGCAAAATAGTTACAAATATAATTGTTGACAACTAAATTATATTAATAGGTAGAATAAAATTCTAAGAGTGGTTCAAAAAACTTAAAATTGGATCTAATAGTAAATGTACTCTATAGATTTAAAATTGATTAAATTTATTTACATTAGTTTAATTTTTTTTTAAGAATATGATCTAGAAATGTCTACCACTACTGGAATAATGATTTCAACGAGAATTAGAAATGTAAATAATATTATTAGTTCATCTATACATTCTAGTATAAAATATAGATTTATATTACATCTAATCAAATTTTACAATAATATATTACATTCTTATATTTCTACATTAAGCAATAATTATTTCTTCCTTAATTATACATAAACCTTTGTGGTACAAATTCTTATATAACAGGGTAGGGGAAAAGAGGTTATTCAGCGGATAATTATAAGCTGTTGGAGGTAAGAAGAAAGTAACAGCTATTGGACCATTCAATACTAAAGAAATTTTTGGACTCTGGTCATGATTGAATGAGTTATTCCTCTAAATGATACTAAATTTTCTATCACATTAATGTTCTATCCATTTCCAGAGAGAAATACAAAAGAGATGTCAATAGTAAAGGAATGCAGAAAATTAGGAGCATCTATCATGTTCTTAAATTAAAGAGTGAAGATAAACCAAGGAAATAATAAAGGAGAGACATATATGTTTTAAAATAATCATTTTTTAAAACAATATAAAGAAATGATAAATGATAAATATTCCAGACAATTTAAAAATGTCAATTTTGTTAGAATAGATCACCATGAGTCAAAGTAAAAATAATATAGGAATAACAATTACAGTGAATAGTCACGATAAATGAGCAATCTTGATATCATTCTTCAATCAAACAATATACAACTTCTACCCATTTAATCCTCAAAGATTTAATCCTCTAGGCATAAGTATTCTAGTAAGACACAATATAATCATGTGTGAAAATTAAAAATGAGAATCAGCGCACAAATGCAAAGAAATCAGAATTTAAAATTAGTATAAAAATTAGTACTGAATTTGAAAAGAAATAAATAAAAATGTTAAAACATTAGAAAAATTTGTGAAGCTTAAGGGTACCTTGCTGAAAGATTGAAAATAAATAACAATATATATATATCTCATTTCCCTTACCTTCAAGAGCTAAAAAACAAAGTGGGGCTTCTTCTTTCTCTCTCTTTCTGTCTCGCAATTCTAGCTATCTCTCTTCTCACTGTTTTTCTTTGTTCAGACTTGTGATTCAAGGACACCTATTTATAGTATATGTTGTAATCATTATGGTTCCATTTTATTTGTTGATTTGGTATTTAGTTAGATTCTATTGGTGAAAGTGAAAGTGGTAAAGTAAAAATAAACTCATGTAGGATAGTAAAATGATGAGAAACGACTCAAGTTTTTCTAATCTTATCTAAGCATTAAACATGGATAGATATTTTACCTTTATTATTATTATTATTATTATTATTATTATTACTATCATTATTTATTTTTACATCTTGATTACACCTTTGTTTTGACTTGAATTTATTAAAATAAATTTAAATAAATTACAGTTAGATAGAAACTAGCTTACAACTGTTTTATATGGGTAAAGATTTTATGTATCCAAAGTTTGTTGTTTGGATTAGAAAAATACCCAAATTATAAGAATTGGTATTCAAAGTCCGACCTCATAAAGTTAACTCCCAAAATTCGACTTCATAAAAGTCATCACTAGTAGAAAAAACACGTACTACAACAGGGTAAAACGTCGGTTAAAATGTAACTTATGTAAACAAAAACGCGATGAAAATTTTTGAAGTTGTGTGAAGAGATACTACATTGGCTACTAATAAACCGATGTAATATACTCCATTCTACATCGGTAGACACTTCTAATCGATGTAGAAAAGATTGAAAAAGTAAAAATTCAAAATTTGGTTTTGCACTAAACCTATTACATCGGTTGCGAGCCTCAACAGATGTAATAGGTGATAGATACTACACCAGTTGTTACCTACAATCGATGTGGAAAGTCAATTACCTCGATTCTCGCTACAACTGATATAATATGCTCCATCGTCTGAAAAAAATCAATTTTTGAGTGAGTGCGTGCAGGCTTATTAACCTAATATTTCACTGCTTTCATTATTCATGTTTTCCTCGCGATGCCGCTGAGTTTATGCATTTTCATTCTCACTCACGCTTATTTGGTTAGTTCCTTCGTTGCCTTCATATACTTTCTTTAGCATTTTTGACATAGATGATTTGCTAACTTTTTTACATTGAAAGTTTTTAAGGATGTTATACACTTGATGCGTGAGCCTTTCTTCGCTGTGAATGCTTAGTTCGACACCCCTTGCTACTTCTCTTTGGAAGAGGTTAGCAATTTTGTAAAATTCATTAAAAATAGTTAGAAATTTACTTTTGAAACAAATATTTTATCAACAACTTGATTGAGTGTATATTTGGTGGTAGAATTCTTACATTGTATAGATTTATCATAGATTTTATATTTCAAAAATTTAGGACGAAAAAACTTCGAACGATCATAAGTTTTGATAGAGAGCTCGGATTGAGACGCTTCAAAAATAAAAGTTGCTCGAAATGGCGTAGCGAAGTTCGTGAGAAATCTCAGAAAGGAATTCGAAATCCAAAATTTTTCCAAAATTTCATCGTTTACTATTTGTTTTTTGTTTCTTTAGTATATTTGACATTTTTTTCTATTTCATCTATCATGTCAAAAAATTTTGAAAATTTCTGTGGTGTTTCATTGTATGGATTAGAGAATTTATCAAAGAATTTTGGAAAATTATAGATTTTTTATTTAAAATAGAGATATTACATCGGTTGGGAGCCACAACCGATGTAATAGGGTAGATATTACATCAGTTGTGGCTCCCAACTGATGTATACATTGATTGAGAGCCACAATCGATGTAGTATCTTTTTCTGAGCGCTCTTAGGATTGGTATTTTACGTTGGTCATTTATTTATCAACCAATGTAGTATATACACATACTACATCTATTATAGAACCGATGTAGAAGTCCAAGACTTTTTACATCGCCTGCATCTATATTAGTTATGGAACCGATATAGAATGTCCTTCAGAACCGATGTAGAAAGGGTTTTTTTTTTCTATTAGTGCATCTTCCAAACGTTGAGATCCTAAAATCTGATTTCCTAAGGTCATATCTCAAAATCCGAATTCGTAAAGTTATCTCCAAAATTTGACTTTCTAAAATCCGAACACCAAAAATCCGAATTGCAAAGGTCGTCTCCCAAAATTTGACTTTATAAAGTTATCTCCCAAATTCGAACACCCAAAATCCAAATTGCTAAGGTCATTTTCCAAAATATGAATTCATAATCATCTCCCAAAATTTGACTTCCTAAAATCCGAACACTCAAAATCCGAATTGCTAAGGTCATCTCTCAAAATTTGACTTCCTAAAATCCGAACACCCAAAACTCAAATTGCCAAGGTCGTCACCCAAAATTCGAATTCATAGTCATCTTCCAAAATCCGACTTCTTAAAATCTAAATATTCAAAATCTAAATTGCTAAGGTCATCTCCCAAAATCAAACTTTCTTAAATCCGAACACCCAAAACCCGGATTACTAAGGTCATCTCTCAAAATCCGACTTCCAAAAATCTGAACACGACTTACTACAACCCAAACACCCAAAATCCAAATTGATAAGGTCATCTCCCAAAATCTAAATTTATCTAAATATTCACATTATTTTTTTATAATATATATATAAATAATTTGCTTTAGAATGAAAATTACAACATAAATAATAAAAATAATAATATATTAGATTCATATTTTCAAAATGTTACGACACTTTTTTGTAAATTAAACTTTTTTAGCCAAGTGATTGTGTTTCAATTAATACTCAGGTTTAACTAGAAGTGACTATTGTCCAAATAATATTTAAATTTTAGTCAGGAGTGACTACGTTTGAAGAATGCTTAGATTGTTTAATCAAGAATGAATGTGTTTCAAATAATACTTAATCTTAGTCAGGAATAATTACAGTCCAAATAATATTTAATTTTAGCTTTAGTGACTAGGATGAAAAAAAATACTCACCTCATATCTTGTAACGTTAGCTTGCCTATGAAACTTGATATATTAATAAAAAATGGAACTAATGTGAGTTTTCAAAAGAACCAATACAAAAATAATGTAAGTCTCTCTTTATTTTTTAATAATTACCTATTATTAATTTGTAACTAACTAAAAGACGAGAGTTTTTGCTAAAACAATTTTAAAAAGTATTTTTTCCAATACATCTTTCAACTCGAAATTGCATTTGACCGTTTTCATTAGACACTATTCTTATGAGAATTCATTTAGACTACTTTTATCAAGTTAAAACTACTTGATCGCTTTCATCTTACGCTGAATTGCGAAAGTTGAAAAGCATTCTTCTTATGTATTTTGTTTATCTTCATATATTATGTAAGAGGAGAGAATGAAATGAATAATTTCAATGTCATTAATTTAATCCTTATTTTTAATTGAACTGAACAGTTTCATTAAACGTATTACTAAAAATTTATTAAACACGAGTACTAATAAAAGTTTACAATAACTTATATATACTATTGAGTTAGACTCCTTTAATAATCTTCAAGTCTATCGGTACAATTTTATGACTTTTTAAATTTTAATGCTCAAACACAAAAGTCAAACTGAAAATTCGTAGTAGTAACTTGAAAATACCAGGGCATAAATATAAAGTGTTATAGAAAAAACTATAATCAGTAGTAAAAGGGCATGATTTGACACTTCTGATATTAGATGGTTGACAATTTCTTCGTTCAAGAGCCGCTTAACATTTTTACTAACATTTTTACTTTTTCCCAGAGACTTTGCTTCTGATTGACAAATTTGCTTCTCATTGACACAATTTGTGCAAAAGTATGTATGACATAACACAACTAAGAATGCAATTTTATTTTATTTAATGCCCAAAATTCACCTTCTTCTAATCTAAAAGGAAGTATACATATTGGTTAAATCAGCAAAAGTTAAGAAAATTCTGTTGTTTTTATTATAGTTGGGTAGCTTAATTTTGGAGAAGTTTTCATTATACAAATTGACTTTGCAAAAGAAATTCAAGTCTTACTTTCATGAAAACTTGATTTCAAAGAAAATATAAATGTACCAACATAATTTTAAGTATAATTGAACACACTATGAAACTAAGTTTATGGTCTAAACTGGCTCATCATAAATCCAAACATAACAAATGTTAACAAAGGATCAGACATAACAACAATCTCCAAAGGCAGCACTGCCACCAAAATTAAGCCTAATAACAGCATAGTCATTAAACAAAGAAATTAATCAGCACCTACTCTTGCTTCTCAAGGCTAGTGATTTCTAGTCCCTTTGAAGCACTACATACGAACTCAATTAAATTGAAGATGACCAAACAAGAAGAAATGGCAGAAGATGTTCAAAGCTTCAAACTGAGATCAAGATTAGCACTTCTTCCCACCACATTACAATTCTGAAAGATATCTGGTTGCTGTCCAATTAGTGCTACATTTGATGATGGAGGGATGAAATTATACCAATGTTGCTGCTGTTGATTAAATTGATTGTACCCTGATGGGGGAGGAGCTTGATTCTTCATGTTTCCCTTTGATTAGAAAAAATGAAAGTAAAAACAATAAAATTAGAAAATGGCTAATTTTGTTTTACCGAATCTGACAGGAATCAGGATATACCAGGTTGTGAAAAGGTTGGAAAGGTGAAGTGGACTTGGAATTTGAGCATGGAATAGGAGGAGCTAGTCTAAGAAAATCTCCAACAAAATTCTTATTCTCTTTCTTCTTTTTCTTTGAGTTCTGGTCTGAGTTGGATGGTTCAAGGGAAGGAATTTCCCTGCAAATGCAAAGTAGTAAGCAAAATTTGTAACTACAAAAAATTATTAACTCAAAAGATCAAAGTTGAACCAACCTTATAGTTGAATTGCTAAAATCCAAGTTGAATTCTCTTCCACGACGGCATGAAATTGTTTCACTTACTTTCACAGGAGAAGGAAAAGTTAAAGGTTTAAAATTGGAAGAGGATGCAAGTGGGGTTTCAAGAGAGAAGGAGCTTGATCTTTTAATCCCTGTCATCTGCACCAAGATCGCTCACTGTATTAAGCTTCTATAATGTCATCTATTCCAAATTTTATAAACAAAACGAAAGGAAAATAATCAAATCACAGATACTGAATTTATCAAAGTATCTATATAAAAATTAAAAGAGAGGATATATGAACAATTAAATGAAAAAATGTGTTCAGGTATATGAACAAAATTCATGTGAACCACTAGCATGAAAAAATTCAGTGGTTGAATTGAAATAGTTAAAACTAATCAATTGAGAGTTGAAATAGTGAATACCCTCTCCTCATGCCTCTTAGAAACATAGCATCCACTGTAGTTTTGGTTTGAAGGGATCTCTACTAAGGAATTAGGCACATTTGTTGATGAAGACCCTGAGGAGGCACTCACCTGAAAAATCCAAACCAAAAAATCTGTCTTATTCCACAGGAAGAGAATGGTGTAAAAGATGAAAACCATTATGAAAATTCAAGAAAAAGATCAAACTTTAACACATCTTACCATTGATGAAGAAGGATGCTGTTGTTGGGTTCTCTGCACCCAATTGAAGGAGGAGCTAATGGGGTTGGACTCACAAGGCAAACTTGATCCAAGAGTCAATTTGGGGTCCATCCCTAAGTGCTTATTCTCAAATTCAATATTATGGTGGGCCCACAGATGGGGCCCACCCAGACGCCCCAGAGGTGGAACACCATGCCAGCAAGGCTCAGAGGCAGCACTGTTTGCCAATGAAACAGTGCTTGAAGGCAATGAATTTGGAGGAGATGGATGATTGGAGAGGGGAAAGTTTGGAAAATGAAGACGCAGATCACATGGGGAATTGCTTGATGACCCAATTGCAGATGCTGCTGCTTTCTCCCTTTCTTCTTCTTCAAGTCTGATTTTTTCAAGCTGTGCCACTCCAAGTCCCCTCTGGGGCACCTTCTTTGGCTTTGGCCTTTTGCAAGGTCTACCAGCACCTTTTCTACTGCCACCAGCACCAGCACCACCATCGTTCTTACTCTTAGAGGTTTCATCTTCTTGACCCATTGGTGCTATATTTCATGCAAGTAACTCCAAGGCAAATAAAACCAAAATGAGAATAAAATAAGGTGTCAGAGTGTCACTACCACCAAGTTATTTTATGCAAACCTTGAATTGTTCAAGTTTAGGAGAATGGTCCTGTGAAGCCTGTGAGCAAATGTAGAAGAAACTGAGAGAAAAAGTAGGGTCAGTAGGGTGTAATTACATAAAGTATCTGAAAGATTTCGGATTTTTCTAAAATCTAGAGTTGCATGACACAGACATGTATCATCATCATATCTTATATACACACAAAATCAAAACTCAAAATAGCCTAAACAAGAAAAATGGAATGCATATACAAAATGAAAACCAAGCAAATCTATGGCAACCAAATATTATTTTTTGCAAACAAGCACTTCTGAGTAACTTTAAATCTGATTCAAAAGATTTCAGTAATCTCTACTATGATTTGCTTTGACCAGAAAAATCACACACGCCATGTTTGTTAAATGTTATATGTAAATCGGAGCATGTTATACTCAAAGAAAGATCATAGGTTCACACCTCTCAATCAGACGGTTCAGATACCAATACAGGTAGCTGTAGTTTTTCTTCTTTTTTCTTTCTCTCTATGAACTATAAAACTATGTAGGAGCTACTTTCCGAAGACAGTGTCATCTTAGGTTGTTTGTTGCATATATACCATGGGAGGACCACAATACCTTTGTTGTCTTTTACAACTTTCTTGTCTCAAATCTATGGGTCCCACTTATGGTTTTTACTACCCTCCAAATAGCCTTCATAATAACTCATGGAAGAAGAGAGGGAAATGGACAATAGTTTAGTGAGATGTATTTATGGACAGTAGTAATGAGTGTCATTAATAGAAGCAAAAAGTCAATAAAAAATATTTGATAGAACAAAAATTTAAGCAATGTTCATGACTGTTTATTTTTTTTATTTATTGAAACTATTAAATGTTAATTATTTAATAGCATAAATTAAACCATCCCTGATCCATTTTCCTTAATCTACTTGTTAACAACACTTTATTTTATTTATTCTTATTCTAAAAAGTGGCAAACCTATTAAGAAGAAACGTCTAGGAAATACTAATTACAGAATATTTAATATATTTTGTTATGCTCGTAAGAGCATTCAATGTATTTTAGTAAATATTTTAATTATTTGTAGGTTACTGTTAATGAATATTTTAAACATATTATTAAATAAGAAATATTTAATATATTAAATAATTTTAATTATTTGAAAAATATGTGTTAAACGTTATTTTAGGTTCCAATAAAATAAATATAATTTTATTTTTGTTTCTTCATAATACCTAAGACAATACTTAATATTATTTTACTTAGACTGATGATTAAATAATGTCATTGGTTTTTTGTATTTTTTTAACTCATACTCAGTATTTTCAAAATGTGAAACTATTTTTTTTATGTATTTTATAAGGAATATTTTCAATCATTCTTCAATGCTAATTTCTTCTGAGATGAGAATCAGTTAAAAACACTCTGAATTCCTCCTCTTAGCAGTTTTTTCTAACAGTCATGAACACTTTTACACACACATATATATATATATATACTAAAAAATGGTTTTCTAATAAAAAGTAAAAAAATAAAATATCAAATAATTTTATATCGAACACAATAAAATAATGCTTCAGTTTTACAACAATTTAGAATATCTAATATCGTGACATTGTTCCTGCATAATAAATAATATGAAAGAAATTAATTAATTTTATAAAAAGTAAGTAAAAAAGAGTTATTTCGTAACTCTACATATTTTAAAAAATAACTAATAATGTTGGTTGTATAAAAAATAATGGATAATTACATAAAAGAAATGTAGGCGATGTGTAATGTGTTATGATGTTGAAGTAAATATACATGTACATTTAACTTTTAATAATTTTGATAATTTAAATTTTTTTGTATTTTTTAATTTAAAATATAGTTAAAGGTAAAATAAAAATATAAAATATCCCATATATATTGTTATAGATACAATAAATTAATACTATATTTCAAAAACAATTGAAAGTTTTTAATACATGTGAGTTTCTCATTTAGTTTATTAATGTTTAATAATAATACATTTCTCTTATAAAATATTTTTTTTTCTTTTGATAAAAGACTCGTGTTAGCATCACAAAAATATATCTTAAAATTCACCAATCATCTATAAAAAATATTAATAGAAAAATAAAACACAAAAAATATGGGCCACATCAAATTCATGAAAAAAGAACAAACTTCTCAGAGACAAAATAAAGGAAAATCTAATAAAATTCCTTGTGCTTCATATTATCCATAAGAAGAAGGTAACTATTGAAAGCTTAATCAGACGAATTAGATAACTATAAAGAGTTTTAATGAAAATAATAAAGCCATTAGAAGATAAATCTATAAAATAAGAAAAAATATTTCAAAACCAATCCTATATATAGAAAAGAGCATAACAATTAAAAAACAAATTATCAATTTCTTAAACAATATTAATTGAATATATAACTATCACAAATAAGATATTTTTTATATAAAACTACATTTAATTAAAAAAAAGTCAAATCCTAATAAAGCTGAAAAAAATAAATAGTGTTTTCTCTATATTTTAAAGTAATAAATATTTTGAAACAATAACTCATGAAATTAATTATATAATTAAAGAGTATAATTGTTTTTCTAAAAATATTTTTAATACATTATAAATAATATATTAAATGAAAAGATAAATTCAATTAATGCAAAGAAACTATAAAACTTTTAAATCTGAACATTTAATATTTTTATTACTTTATAATTCATTAAATACTTTAATTACTAACAGAAAAAAGTATTAAATGAAAAGATAAATTCAGTTATTTTTTTGAAAATATTTAATGGTTTGAATGTTAAAAGGCATTAAATATTTTCTTCATTTAACAAGTACAGAAGAATTAAAAGGAATATTGAAAATTATTTATCACTAAATTATCCATTTAATGGGTTGAATTTATTTTGGTAGACTAATAAGAAGCATTTAATAAATTGTGTTATTTCTTGAATGTACTGTGCAAGATTTGACCTTTGTCAATTGAATTTATATTGTTATTGTATTGAATACAACATAAATATTATAAAATTTATTTAATGCTGGTTTTAAAAGTAATGTAAAGTGTGTAATAGGACACAGTAAATAAATCTAAAATTGTGTAACTTACATTATATATATATATATATATATATATATA
>Ga0099825_1004861_pt1 | contig 17501 bp, 6 predicted proteins | sample SiratroredBW_FD_76838 | JGI IMG/M metagenome (GOLD analysis project Ga0099825, IMG submission 76838) | Root nodule microbial communities of legume samples collected from California, USA - Siratro red BW | ecosystem: Host-associated > Plants > Roots > Nodule | place: USA: California | collected...
AAGCTGGACGAATTAAACCCATTAATTCCATTTATGCAGGATGATTTTCCAAATCTCTTTTGTTCAAGTCCCAAAAAATGCCACTGAACTGGAGATAATTTAAATTAATGACTAAGTATTAGAACTTAAAAAAGAATTATATGCCTCAAATTAATTATACCAGGATAAATATCCTGGTTACAAATTTTTCTTAAACTTCTAGTTATTTAAAGGAGAGAAAACAAGATAAAAAATAATATTTTAATTAAAAGGAAAAAAGGATTGTTGTTCAAAGTTCATATTACATAAAAAAATATTTTGTTACATTTAAATAAATTAGTTTTAATAAAATAATGTATAAACTGAAACGCAGTAATTTGGAGAAGAGTTGAAAAGAGAGGTGTAGAATATATAGATGGTCTATGAGAGAGGCATTGTGATTGGTGAACTTAAAAAAGGAGAGAAAATGGTGTTTGTTTAGCCAAATAAGAACCCAGATCGTAAAAATCCCATAAAAGTCCACTGCGTGATTAGCAAGGTCTCACTCTAACTCCAACTAAGCCCGCTAAAACTGGTTTTTTCTACCTTTATTTTCTGTCTCCCCAAACACTCCGCAACAACACCAAAAATAAAAATAAAAATAAAAATAAGAAAATAGAAAATTAGAAAAATAAAATTCTGACATATCCGAGAATAATGCTCACCAGCATATCTTCCTTTCCCTTTTCCCTTTCCCTTCTCACTCCAACAATTCTCTGACTCCAAACTCTTCACTCCACCCCTTCTCCGCTAAACGCACACAAAAAAAAAAAAAAATCTCAGCACAAATAAATATACCAAACCCTAAAACCGTTTTGGTGGACGAAAACATGGCCACCACCACCACCAGTCTTGGCGGCGGCGCCGGCGGAGACGACCGCGTCCTAGCCACGGCTCAGCAGATCGTGAAGAGCCTCAGAGCCGCCAAAGAGGATCGAGAAGACATGCTTCTGATCTTCTCCACCTTCGATAACCGACTCTCCGGCATATCCGACCTAATAAACGGGGACGATTCCAAATCCTCCGAGGAGGAGGAACTCGACCGCTTCGAAGCCGCGGAGAAAGTGATTCTGGCCGACGCTTCCCTCTCCGACGAGCCTTCGCGCCAATCCACGTCTCTCTTCAAGCCTCCGAATAATCCCGCGGAGTACTTTTCAGCGGTTGACGAGATCATCCACTGGATGGAGCAGTTATCGATCGCGCCACCGTCCTCCGCCGTGGGACGAGCTGGGCCGGTCATCGCGGACCGGGCGGAGAACGCGATTCAGCTCGCGATGTCGCGACTGGAGGACGAGCTGCGGCAGTTGCTGATTTCCAATACGATCCCGCTCGACGCCGTGAGCCGCTACGGTTCGATCAGGAGGGTTTCGCTCTCGTTCAGCTCGCAGGACGGCACCATCGACGATACCCTAGAGAGCTTCGGTGAGGTCGGCTCGAGCCGCTTCCACGAGCGAGGCGCGAGCCTCGGCGACGATTTGTTCGTCGATTTGGTGCGCCCCGAAGCGGTGCAGGACCTCAGGGAAATTATCGATCGCATGGTTAGGTCTGGTTATGAGAGGGAGTGTCTTCAAGTTTATAGTAGTGTCCGTCGCGACGCCTTGGATGAGTGTTTGGTCATTCTGGGTGTTGAGAGGTTGAGTATTGAAGAGGTTCAGAGGGTTGAGTGGAGGAGTTTGGATGAGAAGATGAAGAATTGGGTTCAGGCTGTGAAGGTTGTTGTTGGGGTTTTGTTGAGTGGTGAGAAGAGGCTGTGTGATGGTTTGTTTGGGGATTTGGATGATTTGAAGGAGATTTGTTTCAATGAAACTGCTAAGGGGTGTGTTATGCAGTTGCTGAATTTCGGCGAGGCTATTTCGATTTGTAAGCGCTCGCCGGAGAAGTTGTTTCGGATTTTGGACATGTATGAGGCTCTGAGGGATGCCATGCCTGATTTGCAGGCCATGGTTTCGGATGAGTTTGTGATCGGTGAGGCCTATGGGGTGCTGAGTGGGCTTGGTGAGGCTGCCAAGGGGACTTTTGCTGAGTTTGAGAATTGTATTAGGAATGAAACTTCCAAAAAGCCAGTCATAACTGGGGATGTTCACCCCTTGCCTCGTTATGTCATGAATTACCTCAAGTTGCTTGTGGATTATGGTGACCCTATGGATTCGCTTCTGGAGATTAGTGAGGAGGATCTCTACCGATTTAAAAATGATCTTGGTGGTGATGGTTCGGAGTTGGAGGCCATGTCACCCTTGGGGCAGCGGATTCTGTTACTCATTTCTGAGCTTGAGTATAATCTTGAGGAGAAATCGAGGCTTTATGAAGATGGTGCTATGCAGCAGGTGTTTTTGATGAACAATCTGTATTACTTAGTGCGGAAAGTGAAGGACTCGGATCTTGGGAAGGTCTTGGGGGATAATTGGATTCGGAAACGACGTGGTCAGATACGGCAGTATGCTACAGGGTATCTCAGAGCCTCTTGGAGCAGGGCCTTGTCTTGTTTGAAGGATGAAGGGATTGGAGGGAGCTCTAATAATGCATCGAAGGTGGCTTTGAAAGAGAGATTCAAAAGCTTCAATGCCTGTTTTGAAGAAATTTATAGGGTCCAGACAGCTTGGAAGGTACCGGACGATCAGCTTCGCGAGGAGCTGCGGATATCTATATCGGAGAAGGTGATTCCTGCGTATCGCTCTTTTGTGGGTAGGTTTGGGAGTCAGTTAGCGGGAAGGCATTCGGTGAAATACATCAAGTATACAGCAGAGGATTTAGAGACCTATCTATTAGATTTATTTGAAGGATCCCCTGCTGTATTGCATTACATAAGGAGGAAAAGTACATAGTACATTATAAGATCTTTTAGCAGGTGAACTCATTTTATGAGGATTACTTGAAAATGGTTTCCTGTGTCATGTATTTCTACTTGGATAGGTCTTTGTTTTACAGGTCTTAATGTTAGAATGGGATTTTGTGAAATTCAAGTCTTCTCCCGGGCCCCTCCCTCAACAACCAAAAAAGATTTTTTTTTTTCTTGCGAATTCTGTAATATCTTTTGTATATAGTGTCTCATACAGGTTATCTATGTTGTTTATACTTGTTTAAACAGTACACTCATTAGCTATCATAAATTCAGACCATGTGTATTTGCGTATCTGCGCTTTGCATAATTGTCGGTTTTTTTTTATGATCAAAGGACATTGATTTTTCGTACCAGGTAGTTTGTATGATGTTTGGTTGATGATAATCGATTTGAGGAAATATAATAAGATAAGTTTAGCAACTGGATCTACCCAGCATTAAAAATTGCTCATGAAAAGCTTGCATAATGTTGTCAATGAAGATTGATTGTTGGAAGTTATGCATTAGCAATTATTTCAATGATATTCTATGTTCATTTTTTTTTATCTCACTATCTTTTCAACACCTGACAGCACTTTAAGATGCTGCGTTTGTGCACTTTTCTAAGTAATATTTTGGACGGGCTTCATTAAAATCTTAATTCGTAGCTCCGGCCACTGTGGATATGCTACTTTGCCCTTACCGCAAGCTTTTACCCAGGCAACATGTAAACTCTTATGGGATTATACGTTGTTTACCTTTTTTTCTCCTGAAATCAACTCTCACTAGTATACTCTTTAGTCGGTCACTTGCCTGTATTGAGACCATGTTATTGCGTCAGACTTGCCAAAACTAGAAAACTTTTGTTTTCATTGTCAACGTTGCTCTTCGTTACCGTTTATATAATTTTTTATAGTTGTTGATATGGCAGTTGTTGATTCGAATATACAGTGTCATTTCACCAACTGAAATTCTTCACTTGTGTAGAAAGGTATATATTTACTTGGAAGTCTCGTCATGCTTGCCTGCGGTTTTTACCAGCTAGAGATTGTTGCATGCTCATTGCATCTGCATTTTGCGTTCAGGAAAATCAAGATTAAGAGCTTCGGTCTCTATCATATTCTTTGATGTATGAATTATGAATTAAATTGATATATCATGTTTTCTGTTAGGAAAGAAATGGTCCTGTTTCTGTTTTTCTGGACTAATGGTCTGGGTAAGAAACTCTGCAAGGTGAGAACTGAGGAGGCATGATATGGTGATGGCATATCTACCTATCCGCATCTTAGCTAGCTACTAGTCACATTTAGCAGCAACAGAGTTGTCTTAATTTGTTTAACGTATCGCGGGGAAACGTTAACGCTACGTCTATTTAGTTTTTCATCAATTTCCGCGTCATTGAAGCAGGATCATTCGGACCTAGTCTATTGGTAAATGGTGAAAGGAGTTGCAGTTGACTAATTTAATCTACGATTTTGTCATCATTTATTTATGGATAAAGAATCTTAATCTACGAATTAAAAACTTTTGTAAACTATATTAGTAATATGAAATATCATACTTCCTTATTATTCTTTTGTTTCTTATTTAGTATGTATCGTTTTTCTTTAAACTAAAGGGTGCGTTTTAAAACAAAATAACAACTTTACGCAAATAAAATACGTGTATCCTTGTATTTTAATTCACAGTTTATAACTTTATTTTGTTTTTTGTGATACCATTCACTTAAGAGTCTGATTTGAAAAGGAATGGAAGGGGAGGGATAGTTTCAATGCAACTTTTCCACACGATAGTTATCTTCGTTCTCATGCGTCAACCTTTTCTCTGTTTTTGTCAACATATTACGTCAAACACGACGGATGCAAAACTATAAGTCCCAACTGCTTGGATTTCTTGGTAAGATTATCACAAGTCACAGACGCTCCAAATCAACCCTCAAGAAGAATTTTTTTCACTGTGATTGGTTTTCGGTTTAAGCACGATGCCACCTTTTTAAGACCTGAGGTGAAGAGAGAAGAAAATACAATTTAAAAGTAAAGAAAACTTATGGTTAATTACACTTGCGCCAGAATTTACAATACCCACAATCTCACTCTAACACACACTTAATAAAACGGATTCAAGTAACTTGCAAGAACTGCCTACACCTTATACAAAGACCCAAGTACACGTATTCAACCATGAAGAGAACCACATAGGTCTATTTGTGTACTCTTTCACTTTTACTAAAACAATTTATTTTAAAAAAAAGAAAAGAAAAAACCTTGCTGCACAAGGTTATTCTCCCTTCATATTAAACTCTGGTGTTTGCAGGAAGAGGTAGAACACCATCAAAGAAATCACCAAAATAGCCACGGGGTTCGTGTACTAGTCTTGAGATTATGTCTCTTAGCGTGATTAGTCCTTGCAGATCCCCATTATCGTCCACCACATACACCCTATGGATCTTCTCTTGATCAAGCAGCTGAATCAACTCTTTGATTGTACAGTCCTCTTTGCATGTAACATATTCACTTACCATTGGGAATGCGGTTTTATTCTTCTCCAAGTAACTTCTAACGGCTGTCAGGAAGTCCGTTACTGTAATAGCTCTGTTATAGTGTGAATATCCAATGAGTGTGCAAGTAACGGAACAAAAACATACAAGATATGGAGCAATTCAATATAACAAACTCGTTCTGTCAGATTCAATTGATGACATACGTACCTATAATCATGGTATATTTCTGGAGCATTTAGCAAGAATTGAACATCTCGTAAGCTTATGTTACCAACTGCCTTTTTGCTTTCTCTCTCAATTACAGGCACCGCTCCAACCCTCTTTTTTCTCATTACTTTAAATGCTTGAAGGACTGGTTCATCCTCATAAACCTGAAAAAAAAAATAGTCCATGGTCAAGTTCATAAAAATCAACAAGCTTACTACTTGAGGAGAAAAAAAAAAAGAAAGAAATTAATTATCCAAGTTGAGAGCATTTGACCTATATGTCTACATATTTAAGATTTGTAGGATAGATTTTAGTCCTCCATATGCACTAAAATTATGGTGAATTGATACATTGCTCGGTTCAATGCAGTGAGCTTGAATTGCACCATCTTAGCTGTAGTTCGTGAAAGGGATTGTAAGAAGGTTTATGTCGGTATAATGCACTGGACAACTTTTTAGAGTATAGCATAGCATTATACTAATCCTATTTTATATTGTGGCAGTTTTGTTGTGATATGGTGAGGCTTAACTGTTACTTAAGGTTTGATGTGCTAACGAATCCAGTTCAATCAATTGATGAAGATCTTCAAGTTAAGATAGGGCCACACCTTTATGATCTGATCTGGTGTAACCAGGGGAAGACCAACTTCAGATAGTTTCTTGGTTCCCCAACTTTCAAACCACTGAAGTCCAGCGCATTCTGCCAGCATATGAATCACAGCAGACTGTGTAATAATCATATCAATTGTACCAGAGCCTAAATCCAACACAGGAACACTCTTCATCTTGTACTTAGAAAGCAGCAAGAGCATGGTTAGAAATGAGTTTGATCTCTCTAAAGCAAGAAATGGGGCCCAGCGGAATGTCCCTGAAATGTCACGAACCTGTTTGCTAAAATGTTAGCTAGTGGAATAAATAAGATCAATCAAACTTAGTAAATAGTTAGAATAAGAAGCACTTAAAAGAAATTATTTTTGTTTGAGATACATTACCTTGGTATTCTTATAAAGTTCAGATGAAGTAAGATCCTCAAAAAAGTTTCCTGAAGTTGTTGCAGCAGATCCAAGGCCCAAGGCTTCAAGTTCTAGAGCAAAACTCACTCCATTAGCAGCAGCTGCAATAGCTCTTGCACTGGATGGAGTAGGTGGACTCCTAGGAGATGCAGGTTCAGACTGTCAAGAGCATAGTGACACTGGATTAGTGTGAAAATGAGACTTCAACCATCAGCACCAGGTAATTATTCTGTTATGGGATAATTGCACTAACTTCTCTTAAGTTTAGCATTACAACAGTTATATTCTCTTGATTGAAAAATTACATCTACTTTTCTTACTTCATGTATTAGTCTTTGACACCATGATATTTAAAAATTTACACATATCTTCCCTGTTTTTATGCACAAATCATACACATGGTACCCTTGAAAATACAATATATAGAAGTATAATAAAGGTGATTTTTCAATAAAAAAAAGGTCTAATTACCCCTTTTTACTCGTTTCACCTTTCATATGTTGCATTATTTTTTTTAAAAAACACCATTAGGCGTGGTAACATCAACTTTTCATTCAACAAAAAGGAAAAACACCAATGATCGCACACTAAATCGTCCATTTGTACCAGACGCAATAGTAATACAGATTCAATTCTACATATTTTGAATTAAAATACAAAAAAATGACCAAGTTTCAGATTCATATGTGTTCCTCAGTAATTGAATTGGTATGTAACAAGTAACAAATATGTCCGACAAACCTGATGCAGGATCCATACAACAATTCCAGCAAACTCAACAATTCCGATGTATCTGTCAATCCAACTAGCATCTTCAGGCGCATCAACATCCACCACAGGTGCACTGAAAACATTGTGTCGTGCCAGTTTCATAACAGCTTCGGCCAGGGTGGCGTCTGATTTGATCTCAATTTCTGAACACAAAACAAAAATTTACACGCTGAGAACTAAACCAAAAGACACAAACAAAAAGGGCACATACCATACCATAAACAAGATGAAAAATTAAGCCTCACTCAAATGATCAGAAAGTTTACACTTCACAGTCTAAAACATATTTATCTTCGGTGTCAAGTCAACTTTCATCTGGGTCGAATCAAAATCACTTCTTTCTTCGTTATTCAATTACCCTTCACGTACTTTTGATGATCAAAGACGAATGTGTTCATAAAAGAATACATAGATAGATACCTTGGTTTGAAGGAGCCAAAGGAAACGCAGAGACAGGGATGCTTTCAAAACAAGCGTTGAGCTTCTCCGTAGGACTTAACTGTGCCTCTTGCACGTCCCAAAGATCCCCAACTCGCATACCCAATTTCGCTTCCGGGCTCCGAGGACTCTCTCCCATTGTTGCCATTGCCATTACTCTCTTTCTTTCTCTGTAACTGCACTCACCAGCTTATAAGATCTCTATTCTCAACACATTCCCATAATAATTAACTGAAAAATAGGATCATAAAATCTACCACGGCGTCACACACCAACTTCCCTACTCCTGACATATTCACCGTTTGATTTTACTACTTAATCCTGAGCTTTGACTCTGGTAAGATCGTACGGACACGATGGTGATACGCACTGTGCGCGATGCACAGTAGTGGTCAACGTGATGATTATCTTGTCCTCACTGTTCGCTATGCTTATCCAAATTTGCATTATTTATTGAAACACTTCCACGTCCGGTTTTTACTGTGGGCCACAGAAGAGTGTGCCGCGCTAATGTGCGCCTGGGAGGGTTTTGCGCGCCCACAGAATTGAGTGTTGTTGGTGATTGATTATTGGTGATCAGAACCTCCCAAGATGTTCAGGACAAAACATTTGTTAATTGTAGAAGACATTAATGTCTGATTGGTTTTTATGTTTTACTTTTTTTTTTTCTTGTCTGCGTTACCGGATAAACCTTAATGTGCAGTTTGTTTCCACTTTTTAAGAAATAAAAGTTGTAGTTATATTTAATTTTTTTAATTTTTATGCATTAAATATTTATTAATTTTGTCAAAAATATTAATATCAGTCAAAACAATCCACTCAATCTTCAAAGTTTTTGTGGCAAGAGTTTGATATTGGCACACTTTAAATTTCCGCCTTTCCTCATCTGAGAACTGTATTATATAGTCATTCAAATGATATGACATTAGTGTTATTGATTTTCTAGGATGATTATAAATTGTTGTAACAAATAAATTTGTTGAGGATTTTTTTCTTTACATGGTGACAACATATTTTTTTTTTTCTTCACATAGCCCACATATTTAGTGGAGATAAACTTGTTATACAAATTATGTTACTTTATCAATTCGTGATCTGCTTCCTTCATTAAGCCTATATTATTTTATACACACCTTTATAAAGTTATGTATAGCAGGACATGTTAAAACAATATTTTTTTCATGATACAAAAGTAATAATAGAATTTTGTACATCTAGTTATTATAAAATTTTCTTTTAATATTCTAAATATTCTCTCTTTTTAATGAAAGAAAGCAATACTTAAATAATCGTTGCAAGTTATGTGGAATTCTTTTTATATATTTTTTAAAATAATATCTAACTCTATAGTATAGACATTTTAAATTAAAATAAAAAATCATTAATCAGTATTTCTTCAAACAAAACACGTGCTTACATAGTTAATTGATAATTTTGTATATAAAATAATTCATCATTGTTAAGCTTTAAATTTTACTAACCTTGAAATATGATTAAAGGATCCTTCTTAATAAGGATATATTTCAAAAGTTTTAGAATATAAAATTGCTTATTTCTGTTTAACTAAGATGGATATATGTAAATTTTATGCCGAAATTTTAAACTCAACAAAATATTATGTTGAGTTATCTTTTATATCACAAAAACAAGGGGCATAACTTATAAAAAAAATATTTTGATAAATTAAAGCAAATGATTGATAGAATATTATCTTTAAATATGGGTTAAATGTGTTATTGTTCATGATTTTTGGTTAAACTTATGTTTTTTTATCATTGAACTAAAAAGTCAATGCATCATATAAACGATAACTTAAATCTATTGAGATCATTAGAAGAAAAAAGGTGTAATTTAATTTTTTACATTATACCTTAATATATGTAAAAATTTTGACACTTATTCTTGTAGACTAAAAGGGATCACTAATAATATTAGTTACTTTTAATTATTAACATAAGTTAATAAATGCCTCGTATCTCATCTAAACAATTTGGTATGTGAAATGACAATTTCAATTTTATATTAATATATCTAGACCTAAAATTACATAGTTTTTGTGCCATGTGACAAAGAAGGTAACATTGAACCACTTTATGAAAATAATATTGGGTAATAATCGATTATCACCCAACTTCATTTTGATATAATACCTCCTTTTTTTTCTGTCATTTAATTTCTCTTTATTATTAAAATTATTTATTATTTATGTACAAAATTAAAAAAAAAATCCAAGAAACCAATGAATCACTGAAAAAAATCAATATTTTCAATCATAGTAATATACTTTAACATTATCATTTTATCATGGTGACAAGGAAACCTAGCCTCTCCCTCCTTCCATTCTTCTAAGTCCAGTTACCCCATCTATATCCAAACTATCCAATTCCTTATAAAAGGTAACTAACCTCATCCAAATACTGTGTAAAATAACTTTAAATTACTAATATATTTCTGTGAAAGAAAAAGAAGAACTGTCTAACAGATTACATAATTTAGTGATGTGACTAGGCATAGTGTGTGGTGGATTATAATAAACAGTACGAAAAGAAATATCCTTATTCGAATTCAATGAATGGACAGTGACATCATGATATGATAGTTTTAAATTTCTGTAATGAGATTTCTTTGACTGCTTTTTCTCTTCTCTTTTTTAAATAGGTTAATATCATTTCTTTAGATATTAATAGTTAGAATAGGTATGCCAGCAAAGTGGGTTTTGCATTGAAATTATTTAATTTAACTTTTTTTTTCTTAAATAGAAGTGACTTCATTCTTTCAAGTGACGTTTTAATGAGCGAGATGATTTTTTTTTTTTTTTTTTATTATTTTTTTTTTTAATTTTTTTTTTTTTTTTTTTTTTTATTTTTTTTTTTTTTTTACTTAAGTTTTTATGTACATTAAGATTTCTTTTTTTTTTGTTGACTTTTACATTAAATCATTTTTTATTTTTATTTTTATTTTAATTGAAGAATTAAATTTATGATATAAAATTGTTTTTTATATTTTTAAAATTAATTGTTAGATTTTTTTGGACAATAAACTTTTGTTTTTAAAAAAACTTAGACTAGATTGGTTTTGTTAGTTAAAAATTAAATCAAAATTAAAATTAATTATAACAAATATTTAAATTAAAGTATAATTTTTTATTTAATACAAATAAATTAGGTTTCCATTGAAAACAAGTTAAAATGGTATTATATATATTTCCTTCACTGCAGTATGTATTTACTCTATGTATGACGTTAAATTTTATAATTAATTATTTGGTGTTGAAAACTTAATTTATTTATATTAAATTAAAATTATATACTTCAATTTAATATTTATCCAAACTAATCTCGATTTATATTTCACCTTTCAACAAGCAAAACTTAATCTACCCTAGTTACAAAAATTTATCATATCCAAAAGTATAACTATGTTTTTAAATATATAAACATTTAAATGTTTTTATTCAAAATATAAAATGCAACTTAATAATTAAATTTTAATTTAAAATAAAAATTAAATTACTAAATATATAAAACAAACTTATTTAAAATAAAAAATAAAAAATAGGAAGTAAAGTCTTTACATGAGATTTAACTTAAAAAAAAAAAAAAAAATTGTTACATATAAGATAGCCAAAATCGATATTAAGATATGATAGTAAAGAATTTACAAAATCATAAATTGTGTAATTATAATATAATAGCAGATTTTAATTTTTATATAAATTGTAGTACTATGATAACTTGTGTTATTAAGATTATTGAATTTTATAGTGAGAAGAAAAGATAAATATTAAAAATATCTTAATTGAATTTTATTTTAATTAAATTTATTAATTAAAATAAATAAATAAATAAATAATATAGACAAAACAATTTTTATTTTGAATTAACATTATTTTTTAATTAAAACCCCATTCAGTAAATAACTGTTACATGATTGAAAATATAAAGCAAAATATAATTATATTAATTTTAATTAAATGATGTTGATAATATATGTTAAAATAAAATTTTAATTACATTAATTGTTAATTAAAAGTTATATTTTACTATTACAATCTCAATTTTTGACTATCTTAATCATAAATATTTAACTTTAAAATAAAATTGAAGTCACCACATCTATAAACATTTTTATCTAAAATCAATTAAAGTTATCTTACAAACAGGAATTTCTATTATTGAAACCAGTAAAATCATAATATTTTCATAATTTTTTTAAATATCTAAATTTTTAAATTAAATGGATTATATTATTTCTATACAAAATCTCATGGGAAGAGGTTAAATAGGGTTAAATATTAGGAAAAAAAAATTCAATAATTGATTGAATATAAATTTAATTAAATTGTGTTTGACAATTTTTTTTTAATTAATGTGGTATGATTAAACAGTTGAATTTGAGGTTAAAATAATGTTAAATATTCACAGCTATTTCAGTTTTAAAGGACATAAGTTTTCTTTTCAATAAATGGCCTTAAATTGATTTTTTTCTCTTACATGAAAGTTATATTTAAAATTTAAAAATTAAAATTATTTAATATATCATTGTACACCTATTAATGCAGCATTCGTTTTGAATATATGAAGCGTTTTAAAATTTAATATTTTTTTAAGAGCCAAAGACAGCTCTGTTGAAATACTAAGATGCATTTAAGTTAATTAATCTCTATTAATGTTTTTACTATACACACATGTAAATGAAAATGACAAACCATGAATTACATAAAGCTCTTAACAATGCAATATCCCTCACTATAAAAAAGTTTAAAAACTAATTATCATAGCTTGCTTTTATAATATGATGTGGTGAATCATGGGCAATTGAAAGAAATTCAGTGAAAAAGTAAGTTATCGCGGAATTAATTGAAAATAAAAAATACATATTACATCCGTTGATCCAAAAGGCCAAAAAAAAAAGTTAGACAAACCTAGTAATTTTATGAGAGGAAGAGTAAAATTTGAGAGAAGAGGCAGGCCCAATTGTGGGCTTCCTAATGGTAGGTAGAAGCCCAGCCCAGCCCAACTGAGTCTGGGGAAGAGGCAGGCCCAGTTGGTGGGAACAGAACGTTATGCGTTTTGAGAAGAGTACAGGGAGCGAATTTGAGAAATGGAATGGCGCAATGAACAGTGCTTACGTTATGACATAGAAATGGAGAAAGAAGCAATCGGCAGTAAAGTCTGAATCTCCAATCTCCGATTATAAACAGTAAGAACATTTTTGCCTCCTATTTTCCATCCAATTAGGGTTTTGCACGCTCTTCCTTCTTCTAGATCCAACACTTGTTAGAAGCTATTTACAATTTACAGCAATGAACAACAACAATCCACCAAAAAATGCTGCAACGCCGTCGTTTTTCGCCCACCCGGCTGCACCCTCCATCCCCATGAACCACCCAGCACCCCACCTTCTCTCACAGACGCAGCCTCAACCACAAGCCGGTGCCTCTCACTTCCATGGCCACTTTCAGCTATCGCAACCCCAAACCCACGTCCTTGCACAGCCACACCCGATTCCTCACCCACAGGTGCACAACAATTCTAACGCCAATGCCAACGTGGCAACCCCTGCGCCTGCCAAGCGTGCAAATCACAAACCCCCTTCACGCCCTCCCGGTTCCTCCAACGCCACCCAGACCTCTGCCTTCAAGACCATGGAACTTACCGTGGCACCTCCTCGGAAAAAGAGAACCTTTCCCGAGAAGCTCATTCCCGACAAGGTGGCCAAGCTTGTGCCCGAGTCTGCTATTTATGCGAAGTTGCTTGAACTTGAGACCCACATAGATTCTGTTTTGGCTAGGAAGAAAATTGATGTGCAGGAGAGTGTTAGAAACCCTCGCTGTGTTAGGAGAACGCTTAGGATTTATGTGTATAATACTTTTTCGAAACAGGTGAAAATGGAACCTGGGAAGGTTGATGTGGAGGAGCTTTCTTGGGTTCTCAGGATAACCGGAAGGGTGTTGGAAGATGGTAAGGATCCTGTAGCAGATGGAGTTTTGCCTAAGGAAAATCCAAAATTCTCGGCTTTCTTCAAGAAGATTACCATTTACTTGGATCAGGGTTTCTATCCGGATAACCATGTTGTTGTGTGGGATAGTGGCCGTTCGGCGGCGCAGCGTGATGGTTTTGAGGTGAAGAGGAAAGGAGATAAGGAATTCACTGCGGTTGTTAGAATGTCAATGAATTATTCGCCTGACAAGTTTGTGGTTTCAGCTCAGCTGGCTAGAGTGTTAGGGATTGAGTTTGACTCGCGCTCTAGGATCATTGCTGCTCTTTGGCATTATGTGAAGGCTAAGAAGTTGCAGAGTCCGAATGACCCTTCGTTCTTCATGTGTGATGCTTCTCTCCAAAGGGTGTTTGGGGAGGAGAAGATGAAGTTTTCTGTGGCTTCGCAGAAGATATCACAGCATTTGTCACCTCCGCAGCCTATACACCTGGAGCATAAAATCAAGCTTTCGGGAAATTGTCCAGCCGGAGCTACGTGTTATGATGTGCAGGTTGATGTGCCTCTTCATGTAGAGAAGGATATGTCTTCATTCTTGGAAAGCACTGAGAAGCACAAAGAGATTGATGCTTTTGATAAACTGATTTGTGATTCCATAAAGAAGATCCATGAACATCATAGGAGACGGGCATTCTTTCTCGGCTTTAGTCAGTCCCCAGCAGAGTTTATTAATGCTTTGATAGCTTCTCAGAGCAAGGATCTGAAGCTTGTTGCTGGAGATGTAAGCCATAATGTTGAGAATGAACGACGTGCTGAATTCTACAATCAACCATGGTAAGCATTATTCTACTCAATTATTTCTTTTTGTTGAGAATTGAAGAATGTGAAACAACCTATTAAAACAGGCAGGTTAAGAACTAAAGTGTCTGTCTGACCCTAATTTTAGACGGTAACCATTACTAACTCCTCAAAATAAGCAAGTAAGGGTGAATAGATAGGACCTTGATTTGATTTGAAGTACTTTCAAATGTAGTTACTACTTTAAATACAAACTCATTTCAGAGTTGCCTTTTCCATTTTATAGTACTGTTTTATGGCTTCTAGAGTTTTGTTTGTGCTATCAAATGAGGCATATACTATGCACGGCAAAGATACTAAATGTTTATATCTGATTTGAGATAATAAAGGCAGTACCAGTAAGGGATTTGATCTTGATGTAATAGTCTATGACTGGAGATTTGGGGTATGTTTAGGTTGATGGTAAACAATGGAGTGGAGTGAATCTTAACATAATGGGATGGAATGGATTGACATGAATAGATTTAAATATGTTGCTTTATTGTTTGGAGATTTTATAATGGGATTGAGATTACCTTTTATTGTTTACAAAAAGGACGCAATGAAATAAGCTATAACCTTATAGTTCATATATTACCCTCACTACAAAATCGCCTTCAAAGGTTTAAGATTTTTAGCTGGTCAAAATAGGGATTTTATTTTTTTTAAGTTTAGCTCTATCCACTGCACCCCAAATTGAGACGGAATAAAAACTGGATTAATAATAGAAAGGGACGGATGAGGTCCCATCACCTTCCATACTGGTCTATTTTTATTTTTTACAAAACAAACAATAAACAACTTTCTCATCCACTTCATCATCTACCTTCAATCCAATTATAGCCAAGGATTCATTTGTCTGTATTTTTCAAGGATTTTTGTTTAATTATAAAATGTTCAATTTTTTAATGATAATTGGACAAGCTTTTTGATAAAAAAAAAATGAAAGAAAAAGTTAATTTAGTGTTTATTCTCAAAACTTAGAAAAGGTAACTTCTAGGAAAAAAATTATACAAGCACATTTTTTCAAAGTTTATCTAAATACACAAGTGAGGAACCCTGCTCCACCTCTGGGTGATCAGAATGACCAAGCAACATGAAGAGTAAAACTGGGAGATATGAGGAAGATGTCTTGTATCTTTTATTCATTTTTTATGTAATGTCAGCCTTCGAATATATTTGAGAACTTTAAGAAATGTTTCTTCTAATTGGTCTGTATTCTTTTATATTTAATTTGCAGGGTTGAGGATGCTGTCGTTCGCTACCTGACCCGGAAAAATGCTCGAAGTGATGCTCCTGGAAACATTTGAGAAATTGTAAAATAGTTTATTTTTTGGGGTAGAGGTGGTTAGTTTTCTGACACCACCGTGAGGGCTTGACCCAACACTGCTAAGCGTGTTATTCCATGCTTCATTTATGCTTTGGAGTAGATTGCTAGCAGAGTATATTGACTCAAGAATTCTGATCCCTAGCTCATTTTGGGAGTCCCTCAACCGTATTGGTTCTCATATGCTCTTCCTGCCCATTCCAGTTTGGTAAAATGAGTCAAGATCAATGAGCTAACAACTAATGTACCACCAATGTCTTCACAATGGTATATATATTTGAGTGTTATGGATTAGATATCTACCTTTACCTTGTACTTCTTTTTTTCAGGCATGCAGTGCGGAATTCAAGGCTAGATTTTTCTGTATTTACCTAAATATAGAATTAGCAATGTGTTGTCATCTGGGCATACAAGTCCATGGCTCTATCTGATAGTTTGAAGTAATTCATGGCTTGGACATGGACGGGTTAACAATTATTTGAATGTTTCATACTACCTTGTTTGTTGAGATGTCTGTTAGGATAAATGCTTCTGTAGAATTATCAATTTGTCACTCAACAGGAAGAAAGTATAAATGAACGTGTTTTGTTCTCTCGGGGCATTTCCAGAACAGTGTGAAGTGTAAACGGAAGAGTTACGAATTGGTTTGGTCATTATTTGTGCTACTATGTGGTGCGGAGCAACTATTTTGTCTGCTGTAATGTTGTCTATGTATGATGATTAAAGGAATTGTTCAAGAGAGGAGACTATCTTTGTATTTTGATTTTATTTAACCCAACATAAATATGGACAAAAATAATAGTTTTTATATGATTTATTCTTTTAATCGTAGTCAAATTAATATAAAATATTCCTAAAGTGCCCTTTATTAAAATTGATATCAAGAATAAAAAGGACGGTGAAACGTAGAATCTCTTTTGAAGATGATGTCAGTGAATGAGATGAAAGTAGTTGTTAACAGTTGTTTATATTTTGGTCCATTACTAACGAATTTTTCTTCCTGAATTTGAGTTGAAGGCGTCCAACTCATGATATTTTGTGTAAACAAATCCTTCGTTACGTGGGTGTGTCGAGAAGTGGATAGGTGAGAGAATTGGAAGTGGAATTTTCTTCTAAAAATTGTTCTCTCTTCAACTTCATGGTTACGTCATTTCTTTTCAATAATCATGATATAAGATATTAATTTATTTTTTATGAATTTCATATTATAATATTTTTAAGATTTTAATGTCACTTTTACTTTAAAATTAATATCCTATTCTAATAATATTTGCAAGAGTTCTCTAAGATCCTATTCTAATAATATGTTTTTCAATATTTTTTTGAGAAAAAAAATTGTTTTTAAGATGAAAACTAATTTTGTATTCTTATAAATCAAGATTTTATCAAGATAGGACTCCAGTCTTAAATTTTATATTATTTCAGTACACTCTGATACGAGAGTTTTATCATAAGTCTTAAACTTGTAATTCTGGATATGAACCCATGTAATAGATGTATCTTTAAATAGTTATTAGATTATATATATATATATATATATATATATATATATATATATATATATATATTTTTTTTTTTTTTTTAATATATATATATAAACAAAATTTAATTACACATATATTTTTAAAACACATAAA